>Ga0129324_10000384_pt1 | contig 32552 bp, 33 predicted proteins | sample CPBDNA_7_FD_96879 | JGI IMG/M metagenome (GOLD analysis project Ga0129324, IMG submission 96879) | Freshwater to marine salinity gradient microbial communities from Chesapeake Bay, USA - CPBay_Spr_15_0.2_DNA | ecosystem: Environmental > Aquatic > Marine > Coastal | place: USA: Chesapeake Bay...
GTGTCAAGGTAGCAGAGATGAAGTTTTAGAGAGCGGAAGTTACCGCCAGTTTTATATGCATCGTACTGGGCATTGGTTAGGTTTGGATGTGCATGATGTTGGTGACTACAAAGACCCGCAAGGGAGTTGGACGATATTAGAGGCGGGGCATGTGCTGACAGTAGAGCCTGGCTGTTACGTGCGCCCAGCGGAAAATGTCCCCGAACATTTTTGGCATATTGGTATTCGAATAGAAGATGATGTGCTGATTACATCCAGTGGCAATGAAGTGTTAAGCCATGAGGCAATTAAGACTGTTGCTGATATTGAGGCACAGATGGCGAGTGGCAAATAAATGGCAATAGTTGAGAATAAACAAGCGGTAGTGATTGTCGGTGGCGGTCCAGTGGGCTTGGTTTTGGCCTTGTCTATGCAACAACAAGGCTTGCCATTTAAAGTGCTAGAGGCGCATAAGCAAGGCGCTAATTATCAAGATAAGCGCGCATTGGCGCTTTCTTATGGTTCCAAAATGATTTTGGAAAGTTTAGGTGTTTGGCAGCAGCTCGCGCCGCAGGTGACCATGATTAAAACGATTCATGTTTCACAAAGAGGTAGCTTGGGTCGGACGAAGTTGCAGGCCGCAGAATATGATTTACCTGCATTGGGTTACGTCGTTTCTTACGGGGCAATGATACAAGCTTTGGATAGCGCATTTGATGCGGACCATATTTTGTACGAAGCTAGCGCCACTGCGATTTATCAAGACAATCAAGTGGCAAGGGTTGATTACTGCATTGCTGGTAAGGACGCTTTTTTTGAAACGCCACTATTAGTAATTGCTGAAGGTGGTCGTGGTCTGAATAATATGCCAAGTCTCAAGCGTGATATGAAAGCGTATGGACATGATGCGCTGGTGAGCAAGGTGCGTTGCGAGGCCTCTCATCATCATATTGCATATGAACGCTTTACTCCATCAGGGCCAATGGCACTTTTGCCGAACGGCGAGCATGACTTTTCCTTGGTATGGACAGGCGAAAAAGCCCTGATTGACCGCTTATTAAGTTTAGATGATGCAACATTTTTAGCTGAGTTACATGAGGCGTTTGGCAATCGGGTTGGTCGTTTTTTATCTGTCCAAAAACGCTTAAGCTTTCCACTGATTAAATCACAATTATCGGATAACACAACACCACATATGGTCGTGATTGGTAATTCTGCACAAACAATGCACCCGGTTGCTGGCCAGGGTTTTAATGTTGGATTGCGGGATGCTACGACGCTGATGAGACAGCTGTCAGTCTCACCCCAAGTCGATTGGGGAAGTCCAGCCATGCTAGAAATTTATGCGAAAATGAGAGCTCGTGACACCAAAGGTGGGCTATTATTTACGGATTTTTTAGTCAGCACTTTTAATAACGATTTGATAGGCATCTCTGGACTACGTAGTTTTGGATTAGGGCTATTAGATGTATTACCATCAGCAAAGCAGTGGCTAGTGAGTAAAATGAGTTATGGTAAATAAAACAGCAATAGACTGTGACGTGGTTGTGGTTGGCGCTGGTTTGGTTGGCCTCACAGCTGTTGTCGCGTTGGCCCAACAAGGGAGGCGGGTGGTGTTGGTTGATGCGAAGCCTAAGCCAGTCTATCAAATGCAAGATTGGGATGCTCGTATTTATGCACTGACCCCAGCAACAGAATCTTTTTTAAAAACAATCGGTGTTTGGGATGCTGTTGATTTATCACGAATCAATCCAGTTCATGCAATGACGCTTTGGCATGTTGACGGCGACAGTTCACAGCAAAACCCACTTAATCTGTTAGCTGAAGATGCCAATATTACTCAACTGGCTTGTATTGCAGAAAGTAGTAATTTGTTACAGGCTTTATGGCAACAAATAGACGCTTTAGCCGTTCCCGTAGTCATGGGTGTTCCCAGTCATGATCTGCAATATACTGATGATAAGATCGTTTTAGTTTTGGATAATCATGCGTCAATTGCTGCTCGTTTATTAGTCGCCGCAGATAGCGCACATTCTTTTGTAAGGCAACACCTTGCAATATCGACCAAAGTGAAGGATTTTAATCAATTAGCCTTGGTAGCCAATTATCAAATTGAAAAACCACACGGTAATATTGCTTATCAATGGTTTTCATCACATGAAACTTTGGCTTTATTGCCATTGCCAAACCAACACGTATCAATGGTTTGGGCGTTAGCTAGAGCAGATGCAGAGCGTTTGTTGATGCTTAAGGGTGCTGAATTAGCACTAACACTGGAAAAACAGATAGACTACTTATTGGGTAGCTTAAAGCCAGTTAGTCAAACTTTTTCTTTCGAGTTGCGTCAAGTCACTGCACGTGCGTTAATCGCTAATCGTGTTGTTTTGATTGGTGATGCTGCGCATCAAGTCCATCCAATGGCTGGCCAAGGGGCTAATTTGGGTTTCAGAGATGTGATTGGCTTGGTGGATTTAATCGCGCATACTCATGCACTTCAAGATATTGGTGATCAGGCTTTTTTAAGAGGATACGAGCGTGCTAGAAAAACAGACATTGCGGGTATGAATGTATTAACCTCTGGTTTAGACTCTTTGTTTGCTACTGATTCACCATTACTCAAGCGAATGACAGCTGTTGGTATGCGACAGTTGTCTAACCTTCCTCGCTTGAAAGCATTTTTAATTAAACAAGCGACTGCATAGCACCGCGTGACAGAAAGAGATTAGATGAAACTGCAATATTTAGTACTAACGACATTAGGCATGATTAGCCAACTCGCCTGTGCGGATGAAGCTAGCCTTAAAAAAAGAATTGAAGCTGCCTATCCAAAATTTGCAGTAGAGAGCGTGGTTAAAACGCCATATACTGGGTTGTATGAAGTCTTTATGGGCGGCCAAATTATTTATACAGATGAAAAGCTCACATTTTTAATTGCTGAAGGGCATCTGGTCGATCCGAAAACAAAAAAAGATATTACAGGCGAGCGACTAGAAGAATTAACAAAAATCGATTTCAATCGCTTGCCTTTAGAAAAGGCTATTAAAGTCGTCAAAGGCAATGGCAGTCGAAAAGTTGCTGTTTTTTCAGACGTGGATTGCCCTTTTTGTAAACGCTTAGAGCAGAACGAGTTAAGTCAAATTACTGATGTAACGATTTATACATTCTTGTATCCTTTAGCGCAGTTGCATCCAAATGCGGTAGCAAAGTCAAAGTTAATTTGGTGTGCTGATAATCGTGTTGAGGCTTGGAACAACTGGATATTCAACAATCAATTACCTAAATCAGCTGGTAATTGTAAGGTGCCTTTGGAGGAGATTGGCGACTTGGCGAGCAAGATTGGTGTTACCAGCACTCCAACGCTGATTTTCGCCGATGGAAAGCGCATGATGGGTGCGCAACCATATAAAGCAATTGAGTCCGCTTTGAAAGAAGCGGCTAAACGCTAAGTTTAACGGTAATCATGGGAAAAAAAAGACCAGCGAGCGCTGGTCTTTTTTTAGATTATGGTAGTGAACTAAACAATTTTGATCAAAAGGCCTCTGCAGATTGCAGAGGCCTTTGTGAGCAAACGTGTGTATGACTACATATTTTCGATAATCACATCGCCAAATGCAGCAGTACCTACTTTAGTTGCCCCTTCCATTTGCGATGAAAAGTCACCTGTAACGCGTTTAGACTGAATCGCTTTACCCACGCCATGAAAGATTAAATCAGCAGCTTCAGTCCACCCGATATGACGCAACATCATCTCTGCCGAGAGAATCAATGAGCTTGGATTTGCAATATCTTGACCTGCGATATTTGGTGCTGTGCCATGTGTCGCCTCAAACATGGCAGTGCTGTTACTTAAATTGGCGCCAGGTGCAATACCGATACCACCAACCTGAGCAGCTAGTGCATCGCTCATATAATCACCGTTTAAGTTTAAAGCGGCAACTACATCATAATCACTTGGATGTAACAAAATTTCTTGCAAGAAAGCATCAGCAATACAGTCTTTAATGATGATGCCATTGGGTAACTGACACCACGGACCGCCATGAATTTCCACCGCGCCAAACTCTTCTTTTGCTAAGGCATAACCCCAATCTCGAAAGCCACCTTCAGTGAACTTCATGATATTGCCTTTGTGGGTAATCGTGACTGACCGACGGTTATTGTCAATGGCATATTGAATTGCTTTGCGAATGAGGCGTTTACTTCCATCAATCGATACAGGTTTGATACCAATTGCTGATGCTTCTGGAAAGCGAATCTTTTTACGCATGCCCATGTCGCTCAAAAATTGAATGACTTTTTTAACTTCATCCGTACCCGCAGCCCACTCAATACCTGCATATATATCTTCTGTATTTTCGCGGAAAATAACCATATCAGTTTTTTCTGGATGTTTAACAGGACTTGGCACACCATTGAAATATTGAATAGGGCGTAAGCAAACAAACAAATCAAGTTCTTGACGCAATGCAACGTTTAATGAGCGAATGCCTCCGCCTACAGGTGTTGTTAATGGGCCTTTGATCGAAATGACATATTCTTTTAAAGCGGCCATTGTTTCAGCCGAAAGCCAAGTGTCTTCATCATAAATTTTCGTTGATTTTTCACCAGCATAAACTTCCATCCAAGAAATTTGACGTTTTTTGCCATAGGCTTTATTGACGGCCGTATCAACGACTTTAATCATCGGTGGGGTAATATCAACGCCAATGCCATCACCCTCAATAAATGCGATAATTGGGGTGTCAGGTACAATGAGATTATTATGCTCATCGACGGTAATTTTTTCGCCCGTACTTGGGACCTTAATTTTTGAAGCCATTGCCAATTTCCTTACTTATGATAATTTTGTTTAATAAGCCATTTAATGTGGTCTGCCAGTTTAGTCCGCATGAAAAACATCCAACACTAAAAGACTTTATTGATATTCCGAATGTATACGCAGCTGGAAGGCTGGACACAGATTCCGAGGGTTTGCTTATTTTAACCGATGATGGCGCTTTGCAACATCGTTTAAGTCACCCAAAACATAAAGAAATCAAAACTTATTGGGTTCAGGTGGAAGGTGTCCCAACGATGGAAAATTTGCAGCCATTATTAACTGGTGTTGACTTGGGTGATTTTATTACACAGCCAGCAAAAGTACGCATAATGGATGTACCAGCAAATTTATGGTCAAGAACACCACCAATTCGTGAGCGAAAGGCGATTCCTACTACATGGTTAGAAGTGAAAATTGCTGAAGGTAAAAATCGTCAAGTTAGACGTATGACTGCTAAAGTAGGCTTTCCTACTTTACGTTTGATTCGATATGCGATTGGCGATTACTCCATTGAACATATCCCCTTGGGACAATGCCGTGAAGTGGTTAATACATCGTTATAAGCCAATTTCTGCGAACAATCTCATGCATGAATTATGATAAAATGAGCTAAATTATTTAAAAGTGTACATGCTATGTCTGGTAATACGATAGGTACTTTATTCACACTCACTTCATTTGGTGAGTCGCACGGCGCAGCCATTGGCGGTGTGGTTGACGGTTGCCCGCCAGGCTTGGAAATTTGCGCGGAAGATTTACAGATTGATTTAGACCGTCGAAAGCCAGGAACTTCGCGCCATGTTACCCAGCGGAAAGAAGATGACTTAGTTGAAATATTATCTGGTGTCTTTGAGGGTAAAACGACAGGTGCACCGATCGGTTTGTTAATTCGCAATACCGACCAACGCAGTCAAGACTACAGTAAGATTAAAGATACCTTTCGGCCAGGCCATGCGGATTATACTTATAGCCAAAAATATGGTATTCGAGATTACCGTGGTGGTGGCCGCTCTAGTGCACGTGAAACAGCAGTACGCGTGGCGGCTGGTGCGATTGCTAAAAAATGGCTCAAAACAAGATTCGGTGTTGAGGTGCGCGCTTATATGAGTCAACTTGGGGAGATTCGGATTCCATTTCACAGTTGGGCACACGTGAATGAAAATCCATTCTTTTCACCCAATGTGGAAGTCTTGCCTCAATTGGAAGAATATTTGGATAAAATCAGAAGTGAGCGTGACTCTGTTGGTGCCCGCATTAGCATTGTTGCAGAAGGTGTGCCAGTAGGTTGGGGTGCTCCAGTATTTGATCGCTTAGACGCTGATATTGCGCATGCGATGATGAGTATTAATGCCGTAAAAGGTGTTGAAATTGGGGCTGGTTTTGACAGTATAGGGCAGCGTGGAACCGTGCATTCAGATGAAATGACATCCACGGGCTTTGTGACGAATCACGCGGGTGGTATTTTGGGCGGCATTTCAACTGGTCAAGCGATTCATGTTGATATTGCGCTTAAGCCTACCTCTAGCATTCCACAAGCAAGACGCTCTATTGATAAGGCTGGAAACGATGTCGATATGCAAACAACAGGTAGACATGATCCATGTGTTGGTGTGCGCGCTACGCCAATAGCGGAAGCGATGTTGGCATTGGTGTTGATGGATCATGCTTTGCGTCATCGTGGGCAGAATGCTGATGTAGTTGCTACAATGCCAACTATTTAGTCGGCATCTAATTTTCCATTGAGTCATTCTTTACATAAAAACTTTTCGCGTTTTTATTTTATTTATTATTTTTTTGTTGGCGTATTTGTCCCTTATTGGGGGCTTTATTTACAATCCGAGCAATTTACGCCTGTAGAAATTGGCATTTTAATGTCTGTATTTCAGATTAGTCGGATTTTCGCACCAAATTTCTGGGGCTGGCTGGCGGACCATACAGCTAAACGCACGGTTTGGATTCGACTCAATACTATATTAGGTGTTTTAGGCTTTATTGCGGTATTTTGGGCCAAAGGTTTTTGGCCAATGTTATTGGTGATGAGCGCTTTAAGTTTATTTACAAGCTCCACCATGCCGCTGTCGGAATCACTTACATTAGCGCATTTAGCGAACACAAAAGGGCATTATAGTCGTATTCGGATGTGGGGCTCAGTTGGCTTTATTGTGGCGTCTATTACTCTGGGCTATTTAATTGATTGGGCGGGTATATCTAGCCTACTTTGGGCGATATTGATTGTGCAAATCACCTTATTTTTGCTCACGTTCTCGCTGACTGAGGTCAAAGTAGCGCCTCATCACACCGACCACTCTTCAGTTTGGAAAATCTTATCAAATCCCGCCGTTGTTGCACTGTTATTGGGTTGCGCCTTAATGTTGACTGCGCATGGTGTACTTTATAATTTTTATTCAATTTACTTAGCCGAGCATGGATACAGTAAGGGGATGATTGGTTGGCTTTGGTCTGTTGGTGTGATCTGTGAGATTGGCGTGTTTATGCTGATGCCAGCCATGATGCGTCGTTTTAGCCTGAAGAAAATCATATTAATCAGTTTGGCGTTGGCCGTATTACGCTTTTCAATCATAGGGCTTGCGGTTGACTATCTGATATTAATTTTGATTGCACAAAGTTTGCATGCGGCCACCTTTGGTAGTTTTCATGCAGCAACGGTTGAGTTGATTGCCCGGTTCTTTAATGGCCGGCATCAAGCAAAAGGACATGCGATTTACAATAGTGTTACTTATGGTTTAGGTGGGGCAATTGGTGGAATAGCAGGGGGCTATGCTTTACAAGGATTAGGTGGAAAGCTAACTTTCTTATTAGCAGCCGTCTTCCCATTAATCGGTTTTGTTGTTATCGCGTTAGGCTTAACAATCACAGAAAGTAAAAGTGATAGACATGATTAATGATGCTGGATTTGTCAGGCTGCTAAAAGCAATAGTAAAAATGGCGGCTAAATATGCTGATCGACTTGTTAAACAGCTCATTGCCGTTATGCTTCTCATGCTAAGGATAAGGCTGGCTGCGTCAGGATAAAAACCATACGATCTTGCCTGAGTACAAACCATCTTTTGTTAGTGAGTGTCATCATTTTGATAAGTCTATTTTTTCTGATTAAAACAGACTTACCGCTATCCTAGCTTAATTGATTAATGGCTAAATTCACAAGGGATATGACTGAAAATACAAAAATAATCGCACCAATAATACCTGCAATAATGGCTTGTTTTGGCGTGATTTTAGCTATATCGTCTTCATATCCTTTTTGCGCTCTAATGCCAATCATGGTCCAAAGTACCATTTTAGTTACTTGAAAAATGGAAGCTTTCTCTTTGCTAACGATGTTTTCTGACATTATATTTTCCTATTAAAATCGGTGAAACTTGTTGTTGAATCAGTGAATAGCAAGACGATTATTGCATTCTTTTGTCATGCTCAATTAACGCATAGGCTGAATGATTATGAATCGATTCAAAGTTCTCACTCTCAACCACATAAGCATCAATACGCTTTTCTGCATTCAAAGCTGAAGCCACATCACGTACCATATCTTCTACAAATTTAGGGTTGTCATAGGCTTTTTCAGTCACGTATTTTTCATCTGGGCGCTTCAATAGACCATAGAGCTCACAAGAAGCTTGTTTTTCAACTAAGGTAATAATATCTTCTACCCATATAAAATCATTAATCTTAGCCGTAACGGTGACATGGGAGCGCTGATTATGCGCACCATAGTCCGAAATCTTCTTGCTACAAGGGCATAAGCTGGTTACGGGCACTAATACTTTAACGGTGATGCTAAATGTATTGTCTTTAATTTCACCGATAAAAGTCACGTCATAGTCTAATAAACTGTTCACACCTGAAATCGGTGCGGCTTTGTTTACAAAGTAAGGAAAGCGCATTTCTACATATCCAGAGTTTGCTTCTAAACGCTGTACCATTTCACGCAGGATTGTTTCAAATGATTCAATAGAAATCGCGTGTTCATTGGTGTTGAGGATTTCAACAAAACGCGACATATGTGTGCCTTTGAAGTTATGGGGCAAATGCACATACATATCAAACATAGCAACGGTATTTTGCTCACCACCATTTTTATCTTTAACGACAACAGGATGGCGGATGGATTTAATGCCAACTTTATTAATGTCTAAATGGCGGACATCAGGCGTGTTTTGCACATCTTCGATGCCTTCTAGTGGATTGTTAGGCAGATTTGGTTGATTCATAACAGAGATAATTTTCCAAGATTAAGCATATTCAAATGCAATGTTTAAAATTTATTGTTCCGTACTTTTAGTTTGTTCGTCTATTCATGACAGTGTAATGGATTATCATTGCGATGAATACACCACTTGCAGTGTGGTTAATTACGACTTGTTGGGGTGAATGGCAGCTAACTTAGCATGAATTGCATTCGCAATCCCCTCACTGTCGAGTCCGCATTGTGCCAGCATCGTTTCATGCACGCCATGCTCGATAAAAGTATCTGGTAAACCCAAGCACATTGTTGGCGTTGATAAATGTAATGCTTGCATAGTCTCCATGACTGCAGAACCAGCACCACCCATTAGGCTATTTTCTTCGACGGTGACAATTAAGTCATGCGTGCTCGCCATTTCGGCAATTAGTGCTGTATCTAATGGTTTAATAAATCGCATGTTGACTAGGGTGGCATCAATCATGTTTGCTGCTGTTAGGCTTGGCCCCACCATGCTACCAAAGGCAAGAATAGCCACTTTTTTTCTTGCTGTAATGGATGACACTCTTAGCTCTTTACCTTTGCCAATTGGCAGTATGTCTAATGATGGGTCAATCTGCGCGCCTGGGCCAGCACCGCGAGGATAGCGAATCGCTGCCGTCCCTCTATGACGATAACCTGTTGATAGCATAGCTCTACACTCACTCTCATCACTTGGCGCCATAATAATGAGGTTAGGAATACAGCGCAGGAACGACAAATCAAAACTACCTGCATGGGTAGGGCCGTCCGCACCCACAAGACCTGCTCGATCAATGGCGAGCAACACATCTAAATCTTGTAAGGCGATATCATGAATCAATTGGTCATACGCCCGTTGTAAAAAGGTACTGTAAATTGCAATCACTGGCTTTAGGCCATCACATGCCATCCCAGCCGCGAAGGTTAGTGCGTGTTGTTCAGCAATGCCGACGTCAAAGTATCGATCTGGATATTGCGCGGCAAAGGCATTTAAACCGCTACCATCGCACATTGCAGGTGTGATGGCGACCAGTTGCTGATCAATTGCCGCCATATCAACCAACCAATCACTGAAAACTTGAGTATAGGTTTTTTTGTTACTGTGGTTCGTTGATATGCCGTTGCTAAGGTCAAACTTACTCACACCGTGATATTTATTTGGGTCCACTTCTGCAGGTTCAAAACCTTTGCCTTTTTGCGTCACAATATGCAAAAATTGCATCCCTTCGAGGGCGCGAATGTTGGTCAGGGTATCAATCAGTACATCCATATCATGACCATCAATTGGACCAATATAGTTAAAGCCAAACTCTTCAAACAAAGTTCCGCCAGGGGAAACCATGCCTTTTGCATGCTCTTCAGCACGGCGAGCAAACTCCTTAATCGGTGGCATAATATCCAGGACCTGTTTACCCGTTTTACGCACGCTGTCATAAAACCGACCAGATAATAGTTTAGCTAGATAGTTATTGAGCGCTCCGACATTTTTAGAGATGCTCATATCATTGTCATTTAAGATGACCAAAAGATTCGCGTTAGTTTCACCCGCATTGTTCAATGCTTCAAAAGCCATGCCTGCTGTCATCGCGCCATCACCAATAATCGCGACACTATGTCTGTCCAATCCAGCTTGTTTCGCGGCTACCGCCATGCCTAGGGCAGCCGATATTGATGTACTGGAATGACCAGTTCCAAAAGTGTCATATTCGCTCTCTGATTTTCGTGGAAAACCAGCAATGCCATTTGGCTTGCGTAAGTTAGCCATCTGCTCGCGCCGACCCGTTAGGATTTTGTGCGGATAGGTTTGATGTCCAACATCCCAGACCAATCGATCATTTGGCGTATCAAATACATAATGTAGTGCAATTGTGAGTTCTACCACGCCTAAATTAGAAGCTAAATGTCCACCTGTTTTTGAAACACTATCGATTAAGAAAAGGCGTAACTCGTCAGCTAATGCCTTGAGTTCATTACGGTCTAAATAGCGTAAATCAGTCGGAGAATGAATGGATGAGAGTAATGAGGATGTCATGCTGATTAACTCAGTCGTTAGAAACGACGCTGGGTGATAAAATGCGCTAAATGTCTTAATGGATCAGCTTCTTGCCCAAAAGGAGCTAACGCAGTTAGCGCGTTGGCATGTAACTCATAAGCCAAAGCTTTGGCTTTGTTTAAACCCAACAAAGTCACATAGGTCGATTTCTTGGCTTGCGCGTCTTTGCCAGCCGTTTTGCCTAAAGTGGCAGTATCAGCCTCACTGTCTAAAATATCGTCAATCACTTGAAATGCTAAGCCGATGGCCTTAGAAAAATGATCAGCCGCACGTCTTTTTTCTAGTTGTTCTTGATCGCTACTGTAAGCACCCATTAAAGTTGCTGCATGAATCAAAGCGCCTGTTTTGTGCAAATGCATTACTTCTAGTTCAGCTTGTGACACTGATAAGCCCGTATTTTCTAAATCAATTGCTTGACCGCCTGCCATGCCTCTCGAGCCTGTTGCGACGGCTAATAAATGTAGCATATTAATTTTTTGCGCTTCTTGCAAATGGGTATCTTTGGCGATTAATTGAAAAGCCAAGCTTTGCAAGGCGTCGCCAACTAATAAAGCGGTTGCATCATCATATTGTTTATGGGTGGAAGGTTTGCCGCGGCGCAAGTCATCATTGTCCATACAAGGCAGATCATCATGCACTAGGGAGAAGGCATGAATCAGTTCAACAGCTACGGCTGCACAATCTGTTTTGGTAATATCTGCTTGGCAAAACAGACCAGTAGCATAAGCTAATAGTGCGCGCACACGCTTGCCGCCACCTAAGGTTGCATAACGCATAGCGGCATGCAATCGTTGTGGAACAATGTCAGCGCTTGGCATGTGTTGGTCGAGCACTTGCTCAATACGCAATTGCATATCGCCAACCCAAGCATTAAAAGCTTGGGTGTTGACGGGTGTTAATAATGCTTCTGTAGAGGCTGCGGAAGCTGAAAATAGGTTAGACATTAAAGCGTTTTATTCTTTGTCTGGGTTGAATGAAATCAGTTTGTTCTCTTCAGAAACAATGCGGATTTGTTGTTCAGCCTCTGTGAGCGATTTTTGGCAAAGCATTAATAATTCAGAGCCTCGTTGATAGGCGGACAACGATTGGGCTAGCGTTAAATGCTCAGATTCCATTTGACGGACGATACTTTCCAATTCTGCAATCGCTTCTTCATAATTAGGAAAGCTTTGGTGTTTGTTCTTTTGCATGTTAGTGCGCCTATTCGACGTCGTTCATAGACGTAATCACTTGAATGGCTATTTTAACAAAAAATCATCAAGACTTGCGGCTTTTACCTGCATGAATTCAGCCGACTAGTTAAAAAAGTGCGAATGTCATCGATTTCCGCCATTGATACGCTATGTGCTATTGCGTACTCATGCCATTTCACTTGATAACCTTCGGCTTGTAGGACAGATAAAGAAGCCTGGCTCGTGGTGAGACTAATCACCTCATCTTGCGTACCATGCGCCATAAAGATGGATATTGATTGATTAGCGGTTGACTTTTCTAAAGCTAGCGACGCTTTTAAAGGCAAGTAAGTTGATAAGGCAATGACGCCAGCTAATGGTTTGTGGTAGCGCAAGGCGGTATGTAAGGCCATCGCGCCCCCTTGCGAAAATCCTGCAATGACGATTTGATGGCTGGGAATGCCTTGATCAATTTCTGCTTGAATAAGCTGCTCAAGTGTTAACTGAGTTGCCGCAATACCAGTGGCATCTTCGGGGCTACCCATGGCTAAGCCGAATAAATCATACCAAGCACGCATTTCATAGCCATTATTCATGGTGACGGGGCGGTGAGGGGCATGCGGTAAAATAAAGCGTAGCATAGGTAGATTAAGCAACTCAACGACGGGTGAAAAATCATGCCCATCCGCGCCTAAGCCATGTAGCCAAATTACACTGCCTATAATATCGTCGGTATTGTTTATTACAATTGCTGATTCACTCATCTGCTGGCTTTCATCCTGCTTAAAAATCTGGTTAATCACAAATACGCTTAAACCCGTTGAAGGGTGATAGAATATTATCCAATAAAACCATTTATTATATGGTTAGTGCGTTAAATTAATTTAAAGATGATAAACCTATGGTGCAAACAGGCGCAAATAAACCTTTGAATGCAAGTAAAGTATTATTACAACAATTAGTACCTTTATTGTCTCTATCCCCTGCATGTTTAGACGCCTTGGCCAATGTGCTGGTTATTGAAAAAATCAGTTTAGGCATTGACCCAACCAAAATGCGTGTGAATCAAACCGAAGCACTCTATTTAATATCAGGTGATTTGGGTGTGCGTTATCAAAATGGTAAAAAATTGATATTGCGTGGAGGCACTGCCGCCGCTAATTATCCGATTAACACAGCACGTCTTGCTATTCAAGATACTATAGCACTCACACCGATTGAGATTGTACGCATTGATTTGGATGTACTAAATGTTACTAAAACATGGGATCAAATGATTGCGTTGACTAACCGCATGCATGGACAGCTAAAAAATGTGCTTTCTAGAGTGGCAATGGAGCAGAGGCATTGGTAATTATTCACCTATAGGGGCATGCGCTCCTGACATATGGTGGATGATGATTTTCTGATAGCAATAATCTCAACCATACTGATGACGGGTCTTGCTTTAATCGGCGATGCGTTGGGCGAGGGTGGTTATGCGCATTCAAAGCTAAAAAAGCGGGGAAAATCCCCGCTTTTTTATGGTATTAAAATAATCTGATTACCAAAATTGCCACCATGGTTGTACTTGCTTAATGGCAATAATCGGCGCTTGTTGTGCTACTGCGCTAGCTTTTATCGCTTTAGAAGTTGCGCTAACTTCTGAGCGCGTTACTTTGCGTTTTCAAGCACCTTTTTGAGATTTTCATTGCCAGGTACGTAAGTATCATTAATGAATTTAATGGCTGAAGCTTCATCTTGACCTTCTGGAATCGGTGGGTTGTTAGGGTACTGACGATAGAAACGATGGAAGAAGCGCACTTCGCTTTCACCTGCATTTGGACCTTTGTCTACAGAAATGTATGGATTGTAATTGCTGAATGGACCACCTTCAATGACTTCAAATTTGATTTTCATGTTGGCGTCGTCAACTTGTTTAATCTCGTCTTTTAGTTTGATGCCATTTTTAAGAACGATGGTTCTAACGATGTCAGCCCCTTTTTTTTCAACTGAAACGCTTTTAACAGTCGGTAACCATTTTTGCACATTCTCGTAATCCTTAACCATTGCCCATACTTTTGCTGGTTCAGCTTTGATAATAACTCGGTTGTCAATTTTTTGTGGTGTTGGGCCGTGAGCGATTGCGCTTAATGAAAATACTGCCATGGCGATGAGGGCTAAAAACTGCTTCATGTGGGGTCTCCAATTATGATCAATATACTTAAAACTAGATATGCTTAAGTTAATTGTCCATTATAAATGACTTCTTAGCATAAGCATACGCTTAACAATAACGTATTTTATTGTCATGCGTTGACGCTAAGCGACAATTATCTTGCTATGATAAATTGGCCGAAAGCGCGCGGCCTATCACCAACAGTAATCGTGCTAATTATTTTATGGGTCTTTGCATCTATGATGCTGACGTTGTTTTCGCCCCAGTTAGAGACAAGAATTCGTTGGTGATTGGCATCAAAGTTAATGCCTTCTGGTGTTTCGCCAACGTTGATAGTAGCCACGATTTGTTTGCTTGCGATGTCAATGACGGAAACGCTTTCATCGAGCGTATTTGTCACATACAGGGTCTTGTTATCTTGGCTTGCTGTAACACAATAGGGGTGGTCACCCACACTCACTTTTGTTTGCTGCCAATCATGCGTGTCAATAATCGATACGGTATTGTCATATACATTGGCACTAAATAAAATGTTGCCATCTGAAGTAAGCGCTATGCCGAAGGGATGTTCACCAACTGATAGACGTTTAAGTGTGCTTAAGTCTTTGGTGTTTAGGACCGCGATTTCATTGCTATCGCGCACGGCAATATAAAGGCGCAAGCTGTCTGGACTGACGATGATGCCAGCAGGTGCTTTCTCTACAACTGTCTCATTAATGATGTGGTATGTCATTGGATTGATTGCTAACACACGATTGCTGTACCAATCGGCGATATAAAGTCTTTTGTGATCAGGTGAAATAGCAATACCAACTGGGGAACCGTTCACGGGAATGGTGTGTATGACTTGATTGGTGTTGGTATCAATTACCGAGACATTTTGACTATCTACATTGGTGACAAAAAGTCGTGCCAATTCAGCAGAGCCAGCAATTCCAACAGGTGCATGGTCCACGGCAATAGTATTGGTCACTTTCTGTTGCTTAATATCAATAACTGAAATGCTGTTATCCCCTTGATTGCTGATATAAGCAAGCGAAGTCGATGGCTTTTGGCAGGCGAGTAGCAGGCAAGCAAGGAATGAAAGCGTTCCTAAACGGCGTATTGGATACATAATAACTCCCTAATAATCAATAATATTATAGGTTAAATTTAAAGGGATACTTTCATTCATGACCAAAGTGTGAAAAAATCACTATAAATATTATAGGCAGTAAATTATGTTAGATCGTGACGGTTTTCGTCCGAATGTGGGTATTATTTTGTGTAATGCGCAAAATAAAGTGTTTTGGGGTAAGCGGATTAGAGAGCATGCTTGGCAATTCCCACAGGGTGGCATTGATTATGGAGAGAGTCCTGAGGTAGCGATGTATCGCGAGCTAATGGAAGAGGTAGGGTTGCGACCTGAGCATGTCGAAATTTTAGGACGCACCCGTGATTGGTTGCGCTACGAAGTGCCTAGTCACTGGGTCAAGCGTGAATTTAGGAGTAATTATCGCGGGCAAAAACAAATTTGGTTTTTGTTACGTTTAGTTGGAAGAGATAGTGATATCTGCTTGAGGGCAACGCCGCATCCTGAATTTGATGCTTGGCGCTGGAGTGAGTATTGGGTGCCATTACAAGATGTGGTTGAGTTTAAACGTGATGTTTATAAATTGGCATTAAATGAATTAGCGACTTATTTACATCATAAACCAAAAAATCATGCACAAAAGAAAACACAAAAGTTGACTCAGCAAATCGTCGCTGAACAGCAAAAAGCCGATTCTTAGCTAGGTTAATGCTGATTGCGCATTGTCTAGGCTAGTGGCTTTGTTCCCATCGTTTCACCTAATTGAATTGTTTGAGCGGGCTGCCACGAAGGATTAAACGTTAAAGTCGTTTGCTCAAACAGCATTACAACTGTAGACCCAAGTAAGAAGCGGCCCATTTCTTCGCCTTGCGCGAGACTAATTTCTTGATTGCTATAATCCCATTTTTTTACAGTTTTGCTACGTGGTGGATTAATCACGCCATGCCAAACGGTCGCCATGCTACCAACAATGGTTGCGCCCACCAAAACCATGACAAACGTACCATGTGAGGCTGATTTAAACTCGCAAACCACACGCTCATTCCGTGCAAATAAATTGGGTACATTGGCGGCTGTGGTTGGGTTGACCGAGAATAAATCGCCAGGCACATAAGTCATGCTGATTAGCTTGCCAGCACAAGGCATATGAATGCGATGATAATCTTTCGGGCTTAAATATAAGCAAGCAAATTGGCCGTCTTCAAAATGGCTGGCCAATGGCACGTTACCTGCAACTAGGGCTAACGTCGAGTAATCATGGCCTTTCGCTTGAAAAATCTGGTTTCTTTGAATGGGGCCAAACTGGCTGATGGCACCATCTACTGGGCAAATAAAGTCTGTTTGTGCGATTGGTCGCGCATCAGCTTTTAACGCACGGGTAAAAAAATCATTAAAGCATTTATAGCTATGGATATCTGTACGGGCTGCTTCTTGCATATTGACTTGGTAGCGATTGACAAACCAAGCGATGATTTTAGGCGTGAGCGATGGACACTCAAGGTTAGCCAGCTTGCCCACAATCACAGTAATGAGTTGTTTTGGTGCGATGTGTTGTAAAAGGATAGCGAGTTTCAATGCGGTCTTTCTGTAGATTAGATGATGGCATTTTACCAAAATAATAAATAAAAAAAGCACAGCAATCCGTCTGCTGTGCTTTTTTAGGCAATTAAAACAATTTAACTTAACTAATTGAATTAAAGACTAGTTTTTTGTTTTATCAACAATTTTATTAGCTGCAATTGAAGGCATCATGGCACGTAATTTAGCGCCAGTGATTTCAATTTGATGTGCTGCATTGTTGCGACGGCGTGCAGTCATTGATGGGTAGTTAGTTGCACCTTCTGCGATAAACATTTTCGCATATTCGCCAGACTGAATACGTTTGAGGGCGTTGCGCATGGCTTCACGTGATTGTTCGTTAATTACTTCAGGACCTGTCACATATTCACCATATTCTGCGTTGTTTGAGATTGAATAATTCATATCCGCAATACCACCTTCGAACATTAAATCAACAATCAATTTCAATTCGTGTAAGCACTCGAAATAAGCCATTTCTGGCGCATAGCCAGCTTCAACTAAGGTTTCAAATCCCATTTTGACTAATTCAACAGCGCCGCCACACAATACGGCTTGCTCACCAAATAAATCAGTTTCTGTTTCATCTTTAAATGTGGTTTCGATAATGCCAGTGCGGCCGCCACCAACACCCATTGCATAGGAAAGCGCTAGTTCTTTAGCGCTGCCTGATGCATCTTGGTAAACCGCGATTAAGTCAGGAATGCCACTGCCACGAACGAATTCTGAACGTACAGTATGACCAGGTGCTTTTGGTGCAATCATAATCACGTCTAAGTCAGCGCGGGGGACCACTTGGTTGTAGTGAATGGCGAAACCATGTGCAAAGGCTAAGGTACCGCCTTGTTTTAGATTTGGTGCAATTACTTCTTTGTAAAGCGCGCTTTGGAATTCATCTGGCGTTAAAATCATCACTACATCAGCAGCTTTAATCGCATCGACTGTTTCTGCAACTTTAAGCCCTTCATTTTCTGCTTTTTTCCAAGACGTTGAGCCTGTACGCAGGCCAACCGTTACATCAACGCCTGAGTCTTTAAGGTTTAACGCATGCGCATGACCCTGTGAGCCGTAACCAATAATGGCGACTTTTTTGCTTTTAATGATGCTGAGGTCAGCGTCTTTGTCATAATAGACTTTCATTTATTTTCCTTTAGATACAATAACTTGTTTTGATTATAGTTTGAGAATTCTATCGCCGCGTCCAATGCCAGACGCGCCAGTTCGTACGGTTTCTAAAATTGCGCTTTTGTCTAAGCTTTCAATAAAGGCATCTAGTTTGTGACCAGAGCCAGTTAACTCTATGGTGAAGCTACCATCGGTAACATCAATAATGCGTCCGCGAAAAATATCACACATTCGTTTCATTTCATCGCGATGGGATGCTGAGGCTTTAACCTTAATTAGCATCAACTCCCGTTCAATATGTTTGCCGTCGTTTAAATCAAGCACCTTGACGACATCAATCAATTTGTTTAATTGCTTGATGATTTGTTCAATCACCGCATCATTGCCGCTGGTAACAATGGTCATACGAGATAAGGTTGCGTCTTCTGTTGTGGCAACGGTGAGTGACTCGATATTGTAACCGCGGGCTGAGAATAATCCAGCTACCCGTGAAAGCGCACCTGGTTCGTTTTCCATTAAAATTGAAATGATATGACGCATTATGAGTTCTTTCCTGTAATCATCTCAGACAAGCCTTTTCCATTCGGCACCATAGGGAAGACGTTTTCAGATTGGTCTGTAATGATGTCCATAAACACCATACGATCTTTTAGTTTTGGACCAAACGCTTCTTTCATTGCGTCCTCTACGTCAGCAGGGTTGGTCACTTGTATGCCAACATGACCATAAGCCTCTGCTAATTTAATAAAGTCAGGTAATGCATTCATATAAGACTCTGAGTAGCGATTCTCATAGAAAAATTCTTGCCATTGTCTTACCATGCCCATGTAGCGATTATTTAAAGTAATCACCTTAATTGGTAGCTTGTACTGTTGGCAAGTTGAAAGTTCTTGAATACACATTTGTATAGAGGCTTCGCCTGTAACACAAGCAACTTGTGCATCTGGGTAAGCTAATTGCACACCCATTGCATAAGGTAAACCAACCCCCATAGTGCCTAACCCGCCAGAGTTAATCCAGCGGCGTGGTTTATCGAATGGGTAATATTGTGCTGCCCACATTTGATGTTGACCAACATCTGAAGTAATCCAAGCATCACCTTTAGTCACTTCATACAAAGTTTTGATGACTTGTTGTGGCTTAATTAATTTGTCATCTAGGACAAAATCTGAAAAGCGTTTACCGCGCCAAGCTTCAATTTGCTGCATCCAGTCAGCTAGAGCGGCAGTATTTTGCACTGGTTTTTCAGTTTCAATAAGCGTATTTAAATCAGCAAGTACTGATTTCACGTCGCCAACAATCGGCACATCAATCTTGACGCGCTTAGAAATGGAGGATGGATCAATATCAATATGAATAATTGTACGTGGACGGCTTAAGAAATGCTCAGGGTTGCCGATCACACGATCATCAAATCTTGCCCCGACTGCAATCAGCACATCGCATTCTTGCATGGCCATATTAGCCTCATAAGTGCCGTGCATGCCCAGCATGCCTAGTGACTGCTTATCCGTTGCAGGGAAGCCACCTAATCCCATAAGTGTGCTTGTTGTTGGCAGACCTAAAGATCGAACAAACTGTGTCAGCTCTTCTGATGCATTACCCAAAACAACACCACCGCCAGTATAGACCATCGGACGTTTTGCTTCAGATAGCAACTTAAGCGCCTTTTTGATTTGACCGCTATGCCCTTTGGTAATGGGGTTGTAAGAGCGGATCTCTACTGTTTCTGGATACTCGAACTGATTTAAAGTTGCCGTAATATCTTTAGGGATATCAACCAAAACCGGACCTGGACGACCAGTTGCCGCGACATGGAATGCTTTTTTCATGACAGGCGCGATGTCGTTAATATCTTTAATTAAAAAGTTATGTTTAACGCAAGGGCGTGTAATGCCAACCGTATCACACTCTTGAAAAGCATCTTCACCAATGGCGTAAGTGGGCACTTGGCCGCTAATCACCACCATCGGAATAGAATCCATATAAGCCGTTGCGATGCCTGTTACCGCATTTGTGGCGCCTGGGCCTGAAGTAACGAGGGCAACGCCAACCTTGCCTGTGGCCCGTGCGTAAGCATCTGCCGCATGTAATGCCGCTTGCTCATGACGAACGAGAATATGCTCGAATTGATCCTGTTGATAAATCGCATCATAAATATTAAGGACTGCACCGCCTGGATAGCCAAAGACAAATTGGACGTTTTCCGCATGCAAACATTTAATTAAAATTTCCGCGCCAGTAAATTGTGGCGTCGTTTCATCTTGCTGGTCAGTTATAGAGGCTTGATTCATAAGTTACTTATCGGAATGGTCGTTTTATACTAACCGTACACAATAACGGTTTGGCTATATTTGGTCAAGATGTGAGGGTGTTAAAGTTGCAGATATAGCGTCTCTTTCTATGGACAGTGACAATTATTGGCATTTCAACAATCTAACGCCCAAAGGCGTTCAAGACGATGAACAACAATGGCGTAACTAGTCAAACAAGGCTGCTCAGTAACGACTTATATTAAGTGATTGATACAGCGGCAGGCTTGTATTACTTTACAGCTTAGACTGGCTTCTTTAGTCTTGCGTGCCAACAACTTCATCATGATGCCTGATCGGCTGTGAAAGATGGCAACAAGATTCATGATTAAAACGCATTAAACACACAAATAATACGTTAATTAAGTCTAGCCATTGTTTTTGATAGCAAAGTGATGGATATTTTGAATCGTTTGGTTGCTTCGTGGTTGACGCTTTTGAGTGGTTAACTGGCTTAGTTTCTATTCAATTCTCATCGATAAATCAATCGCTTGTATATTTTTTGTTAAAGCGCCAATTGAAATGCGATCGACACCTGTTTCTGCAATTTGACGAACGGTATTTAGATTCACATTGCCAGATGCTTCTAATAAGGCTTTGCCATTGCTAATGGCGACTGCAGCACTTAAGTCAGCTAAGCTAAAATCATCAAGTAAGATACTTGTCGCGCCTGCAGCGATGGCTTCATTTAATTCATTTAAATTTTCGACTTCAATTTGTATATTAGCTGTGGTATCCAAGGCGAAAGCTTGTTGTAATGCTGCGGCAATACCACCAGCCGCTGCAATGTGATTTTCTTTAATCAAAATGCCGTCATAAAGCGCAATGCGTTGGTTAATTCCACCACCGACCGTGACGGCATATTTTTGAGCCAAACGTAAACCTGGAAGCGTTTTTCGCGTATCTAGTATTTGTGCTTTTGTACCTTTAACTAATTCAACATATTGGTGGGTCTGTGTGGCTACTGCGGAGAGTGTTTGCAAAAAGTTCAATGCACAACGCTCTGCGCTGAGTAGCGCACGGGTATGACCGTTGATTTCACATAATAAGTCATTGGCTTGAGCGATTTGTCCTTCCTCAATATGCCAATCAATGCTGATGTTTGCATCTACTTTTGTAAAACAGGCATTCACCCAATCGATGCCACAGATTACGGCTTTTTCACGTGAAATAATGGTGGCATGGCTTTTTGTATCTGGTACTAGCGATGCTGTCAAATCACCTGTGCCAATGTCTTCAGCCAGTGCGTGCGTGACTAAAGTGTCAACTAAGGCATGATATTGCTGGCTGCCACGAGGAAAATATTTTGTTATGAGGGATAGGTTCATAATTGCATTATAATTCAGCTCAGAATGAAAAACTTGGTCTTGAACGCATGAAATTGTTATATACCCCAAATAGTCCTTATGCACGCAAGGTGCGTATTGTTGCCCTTGAAAAGCATATTGATTTGTCATTACAAGAAGTGGTGCTTGGTGATTCGGCGTCGCCATTGTTTCAATATAACCCGTTAGGGAAGGTCCCCACTTTGGTTTTGGATGACGAAACCGCTTTATATGATTCTCGAGTGATTGTTGAATACCTTTCTGCGCGTACGCCAGTGAACCACCTTCTGCCAAGTGAGCATAAATTTAAAGTAGAAGTTCTACGTTGGGAAGCATTGGCAGATGGTGTTTGTGACGCGGCGGTTGCCATCATGATTGAACAGCGCAAGCCGCTAGGCGAGCAATCAACTGCGACATTAAATAAACATTTACTCAAGGTAGTAAACGGCTTGGCAACCCTAAATAAGGATATCAGCAAAAAGAAATGGTGTGTGAACGAAACTTTTAGCCTTGCGGATATTGCGGTTGGTTGTTTACTTGGTTTTATCGATTCACGGTTGAAGCAAGTGAACTGGCAAAATGATTATCCAGCTTTAGCTAAACATTTTACTGTTTTAACTAAGCGCCCAAGCTTTAAAGAAACAGCACCTGTAGCAAGTTAGGGATATCTAAGCTAGCTGGCTTTAAATGCGACAAAGCACTTATTCAAACATTTTCAACGTCATTTTGAGGGCTGTTGGCTTTTACATAGCGCCAGTAATTATCCCGCCACCTAAACACACATTGCTTTCGTAAACTACGGCTGATTGTCCTGGCGTGATTGCCCATTGCTTCTGTCCAAAACGTATATCCATTTCTTCATTGCTAATTGCATCAATCTCACAAGGTGCATCTGGTTGGCGATATCGAGTTTTGGATGCATACACCCAATTGGTTTCAGGTGCTTCTCCACTAATCCAATGCAGTTGACTTGCTTTCAATCCATCATTGAGTAGCAGTGGATGGTCATGACCTTGAACCACAATTAATTCGTTATTCACCATGTCTTTTGCGGCAACAAACCAAGGCTCGCCATTACTATCGCGACTACCACCGATTTTTAAACCTTGGCGTTGTCCCAATGTGTAGTACATTAAGCCCTCATGTTGGCCAATGACTTTGCCTTCTGGTGTTTTCATTTCGCCTGGATTTTTGGGTAAATAGCGTTGTAAAAACTCTTGAAATGGACGCTCACCAATAAAGCAAATGCCAGTGGAATCTTTCTTTTCTGCATTGATTAAGCCAGCTTGACGCGCCATTTCACGTACTTCACGTTTTAAATATTGGCCTAAAGGGAAGAGTGTTTTACTCAGTTGCGCTTGGTTTAGACGGTGTAAAAAATAGCTTTGGTCTTTACTACCATCATCAGCTTTTAATAATTGGTAGTGACCAGCTTTAAGCGGATTTTCACGAACTTGCGCATAATGGCCTGTGGCAATTAAATCGCCACCCATCTCCATTGCATGGTCTAAAAAAGCTTTAAATTTAATCTCAGCATTACACAGAATATCTGGATTCGGTGTACGGCCAGCTTTATATTCAGCGAGAAAATTAGCAAATACGCGGTCTTTATACTCTTTACTAAAATTAACAGCTTCAATTTCAATATCCAGTTTATCGGCAACCGCAACTGCATCAAGCAAATCTTGTTTACTTGAGCAGTATTCATCATTGTCATCGTCTTCCCAGTTTTTCATGAAAAGACCTGTCACCTCATAGCCTTGTTGTTTCAATAGCATGGCAGTGACGGATGAATCAACGCCACCTGATAAGCCAACGATTACTTTTTTAGATTTCATAAATGTGTGATTGTTTCTAGAGGATAATGTTTACCCGTTAGGTAATCTTCAAAACAAGCGAGCACTTGCTCACTGCGCATAAAGTGTTTTTTTTCACGAATCTCATCGATGCTCATCCATACAGCCCGAATGATGCCATCGTCCAAGGCTTGTTCAGGGTGGTGTTTACCGACGGTGCCAATAAAAGCGAAGCGTAAATAAGTGGTGTTATTATGTTCATGCTTCCAATGATAAATCCCTAACAATGCCTCCGGCGTGAAATCGTAGGCAGTTTCTTCTAAGGTTTCTCTTATCACTGCGTTCAGAATCGTTTCGCCGTCTTCTAAATGCCCAGCAGGCTGGTTAAAACGCATGCCACGACTCGTGGTTTCTTCTACCAATAAAAACAGGCCATCTTTTTCAACAATCGCTGCGACTGTTGCATGAGGTTTCCAAATTTGTTTATTCACTTTGCTTTTCTTAAAGGCTACATCTGTTATTTTACGCTAAGCTGCCCACTACGGATAGCGTCATAAAATACTTAATGCATTAAAGAAGTAATCATTTGGTAAACTGAAGCTAGTCAATTAAAGTATCGACATGACAGCACAAAATAAACAGATGGTGATATTGGCATCAAGAAGTCCGCGCCGTATAGCGTTGCTAAAACAAGTCGGTATTGCGTCTATTGTCTTGCCAGCCGATATTGATGAATCCTTTTATTCAGGCGAGTTGCCGAGCCAATATGTAAAGCGATTGGCAAAAGAAAAAGCATTGGCCGTATCAGCCAATTTAAAAAAAGAGTATTCCCACTTAGTCGTTTTAGCAGCTGATACCACTGTAAGTATAGGTGACGAGGTATTGGGTAAGCCTGAAGATGATGCCGATGCGCTTCGCATGCTGAAAAAATTATCCGGAACAAAGCATGAAGTGCACACCGCAGTGGCGGCATTTTTTGATGGGAAAATACAAGTTGTCCTGAACACAACGCAGGTAACGATGGTCAGATTATCCACTCAAACTATTCAAGCTTATATTGCTTCAGGAGAGCACCGTGATAAGGCTGGCAGTTATGGTATACAAGGCAAAGCAGGCGCTTGGATTCAACATATCGCAGGCAGTTACTCTGGAGTCATGGGCTTGCCTTTGTTTGAAACGATGCAGTTGATTAATCAAGCGAATAGCAAGCGTTAAAAATTTAGATAATCGTTAAAGAAGAGTACACATTGGGACAAGAAATTTTAATTAATGTAACACCACAGGAAACACGTGTGGCAGTCTTAGAGCATGGGGTCGCACAGGAGCTACATATTGAACGTAGCTCATCATTAGGCATTGTGGGCAATATCTACTTTGGTAAAGTGTGTCGTGTATTGCCAGGAATGCAATCAGCTTTTGTTGAAATTGGAATGCAACGAGCCGCTTTCCTGCATGCAGCGGATGTAAGAGAATGTCAATTTGAAGGTGAAACGGAAGCAAGACCAATTCAAGAGGTGTTGCATGAAGGTCAGCTTATCATTGTACAAGTGATCAAAGAGCCAATAGGGACTAAAGGTGCACGATTAACAACAGAAGTGAGTATTGCTGGTCGCTTTTTAGTCTTTCTCCCACATCAAACGCATATCGGCGTTTCACAGCGAATTGAGGATGAAGATGAGCGTGATCTGCTACGTAATCGCTTAATTGGTTTGTTGCCAGATGATAGAAAAGGTGGCTTTATTATCCGTACGATGTCTGAAAGTGCAACCGATGCAGAGCTTTTGTCCGATATTGCGTATTTGGAAAAAGTTTGGTCAAAAATTCAAGTAGATAGCAAGGTGGCGACTGAGCGCTCTTTAATTTTTTATGATTTAAGTTTGCCCAGGCGCGTGCTGCGTGACATTGTCAATGCTGATACTGTCAGTATACGAGTAGACTCAAAAGAGACGCATGCATTGATGAAGGAGTTTGCAGAGTTGTATGTAGTCAATGCCGTTAAATTGCTGAGTCATTATCAAGGAAAGCGACCCATATTTGACTTTTATAATATTGAAAAAGAGTTTGAACTCGCCTTTTTACGTAAAGTAGACTTGAAGTCGGGCGGCTATTTGATTTTTGACCAAACGGAAGCGCTGACTACAGTTGATGTGAATACAGGGAGTTTTGTTAGTGGTAAAAGTCTTTCAGATACCATCTTTAAAACCAACTTAGAAGCGGCACAAGGTATTGCGCAACAATTGCGTTTGCGTAATTTAGGCGGCATTATCATTATTGACTTTATTGATATGGATGAAGAAGAGCAGCGTGAAAAAGTGCTTGAAGAGCTGAATCGTGCCTTGAGTATCGATCGTGCAAGAACCAATGTGAATGGTTTTACCCAGCTCGGTTTGGTTGAGATGACGCGTAAACGGACGCGTGAAAGTTTGGCGCATTTATTATGCGAAACATGTGATGTGTGTTCTGGTCGTGGTGAGTATAAAACAGCGCAAACCATCGCTTATGAAATTATGCGTGAATTGTTACGTGAATCGCGACAATTTGAGGCCAAGGAATTTAAAGTGATTGCTTCGCCTCGTGTGATTGAGTTACTACAAGACGAAGAGTCGCAAAGTTTGGCTAATTTATCTGACTTTATCAATACGCGGATTGTGCTTCAAGTGGATACCCAATATCCGCGTGAAGTATTTGATATTGTCTGGAGCTGATGGGCTTGTAAAATCAGCGTTGTTAAAGCATGCTAGCCATACTTCTTGCTAAATGATTCAACACCGAAACGTTTAACATTTGCAGTAAGAGAATCGCAATCATGGGTGAAAAATCGATGCCGCCCATGCTCGGTATAATGCGTTGAATCGGATCTAGAATAGGTCGGGCTAAACTGTGTAAGACTGGTGCAATTGGGCTATGCGGATTAACCCAACTTAAAATCACATGCAAAATAAGCGCATAAAAGAAAATATCAAAAACAGTCCGAATAACACCTAATAGGCTAAGCCCTAAAATGCTGGGCCAAACTGGCACATCGGCAACAGCAAAAGGAAAGCCACTTAATCCTAGCAAGGTGAGATGCAATAAGAATTGGGCAGCAAAAGCGAGCACGAGTGTTGATAAGTCGTTTTTTTTCCAGCTTGGAATATAGCGACGTGCAGGTTTGACCGCGAAATCAGTTAATGCAATCACGATTTGTCCAATGGGGTTATAAAAAGAGGTTTTAAGTATTTGCATCATAAACCGCAGTAAAAACACCATGGTGAGTAAGCTAAAAATAGTACTGAGTAAAAAATGGGTAGCGCTTTGAATCATATCAATTGACCTTTGTTGGCTTGTTTAAACTGGTAAAATAGTAATTTTTTTAATCAGTCAGGCGTGAGACAGTGGCTGTTTTATGGAGTATTTTTATCTGCTGAAGCAGTTTGGCCTAACTCATCACCTAATGTTTTTGCCCGTGCATAAGCCTTTTTTGCAGCGAGCATAATCGCTTCTTTTACTTTCGACTCTTCTAAACTGCGTAATCCTTGCTCAGTTGTTCCTCCTTTAGAAGTGACTTGAGCACGTAATTGCGCAACTGGCGTTTCGCTCGTGTCAGCCAATAAGCTCGCCCCTTTAAAGGTTGCAATGCTTAATTGTTTTGCCTCTGCTTCGGTTAAATTGAGCGACTGTGCGGCGGCCTGTAAGGCCTCAATTAAATAAAAGACATAAGCAGGACCGCTTCCCGAAATGGCCGTTACAGCATCTAACTTTTCTTCACTGTCGACCCAAACTGTTGAGCCAGCTGCACGCATAATTTGCTCTGCTACAGCCATTTGTGCTTTTGAAACCGCTGAACCCGCAAAAAGCCCAGTAATTCCCTCTTGAATTTGAGATGGTGTGTTTGGCATTGTTCGGACAATAGTGGGGTATTGATTTAGCCATGCACTTAAGTGTTGTAGCCGTACACCAGCTGCGATAGAGATAACCAGTTGATGTCTGAGTCGTGTGACTAATGATTGAGCTAAAGCAGGTAATTGTTGTGGTTTAACTGCTAAAACAATGGTGTCAACGGTGATAACGTCGGCTAAATCACTCGTGGTATCTACCCCAAATTGCGCTTGCAAGGATGCATGCTTGCTGATGTCCAACTCAATAACGGTGATTTCTGACATGGTAAACTGTTGGTTTTTAAGTCCTGCAAGCAATGCTTGAGCCATATTGCCACCACCAATAAATGCTAGTTTCATGCGTCTTTACTCTTCATTCTTTTTAATAGGTGTTCTTGCACCAAAAATGGCAGAACCAATGCGCACAATAGTAGCACCTTCTGCAATCGCTGCCACATAATCATCAGACATGCCGATAGATAAAGTATCGACATCAAATCCACGTTCTTGTAGCGCGTTAAATGCCATTCTGACGACAGTGAACTGTTCGTGTTGTCGGGCGGTATCCTTTGTGGGAGCAGGAATAGCCATCACACCTCTAAGAGTTAAGTGTGGCAACGCTTTAATTGCAGTAGCTAACTCAATTAATGCTTGAGAGTCAATACCACTTTTAGAGGCTTCATTGCTGGTGTTGACTTGGATGCAGATATTCAGAGGCGGTAACGAATCACCACGCGCATGCGATAGTCGTTGGGCAATTTTAAGGCGATCAACAGACTGAACCCAGCTAAAATGTTGTGCAATCAGTTGTGTTTTATTGCTCTGAATTGGACCAATAAAATGCCATTCAATATCGCAATCACCTAGTTGAGATTGTTTAACAATTGCTTCTTGCACATAATTTTCGCCAAAAGCAGTTTGTCCCGCTACATAAGCCTCTCTTAGTCGCTCAGCACCTTGTGCCTTGCTCACTGCTAGCAGTTTGACCGCATCCTGTCGGTTCGCATTCATTTTTGCGCATTGTATATTAGCTTGTACGGCTTGCAAGGAATCAGAAATCATGGTCATAATTCAAGGGTAATAAAAAACGCACTTTATGCAAAATCTTAAGAATAAATTATAACAGGAGTTGAAAGTGGATATTCCAGATTTACTCGCATTTTCCGTGAAAAACAAGGCATCAGATTTACATTTATCGGCAGGCTTGCCACCCATGATTCGTGTTCATGGCGACATCCATACAATCAATCACCCTTCATTAGATAGCACAGAAGTGCAGCAAATGGTCAGCGCTATTATGAACGATGGTCTGCGTAAACGTTACGCAGAAACGCTTGAATGTGATTTTTCGTTTGAAATATCGAATCTAGCTCGTTTTCGGGTCAACGCATTTAAGCATTATCGCGGTGCAGGAGCAGTATTTCGCATTATTCCTCCAAAAATCTTGACATTAGCGGAATTGAATTGCCCAGCTATTTTTAAGCACATTATTGATGCGCCATGCGGGATTGTTTTAGTCACAGGTCCAACGGGTTCAGGAAAGTCGACAACTTTAGCCGCGATGATTGACGATGTGAATCAAAATGCAATGAGGCATATCTTAACCATTGAAGATCCGATTGAGTTTGTTCACGAATCGAAAAAAAGCTTAATTCATCAACGTGAGGTTGGTCCTCATACCTTGTCGTTTCAAAATGCTTTGCGAGCTGCACTGCGCGAAGATCCAGATATCATTTTAATTGGTGAGTTACGCGATCTTGAAACGATTCGATTAGCCTTGTCGGCTGCAGAAACTGGACATTTGGTTTTCGCTACCTTACACACTAGCTCTGCAGCAAAAACAATAGACCGAATTGTTGACGTTTTTCCCGCCACAGAAAAAGACATGATGCGCGCAATGTTATCAGAATCATTAAGAGCGGTTATTTCGCAAACGCTTTGCAAAACCAGTGATGAGCAAGGCAGAGTCGCGGCACATGAAATTATGCTGGCTACGCCAGCAATCCGAAATTTGATTCGTGAAAACAAAGTAGCGCAAATGTACTCATCGATTCAGACAGGCCAAAATCTCGGTATGCAGACATTGGATCAAAGCTTACAAGCATTAGTCAGGAAAAACAGTATTTCTATAAATGAGGCACGTTCAAAAGCAACAAATAAAGAAGCTATTATTGGTTAACGGTCAGTGAATAAGCGGCGACACTGATTATTGCAAGAGTTGCTCACAATTGCAGGGAGCGCCAAGCGCTCTTTGGCTTGCACGAAGTAGAGGCCCTGATGTGTTACACAAAGGAAATGTAGTAAAAGCTGATACATTCATAACGATATTAAGCATTTCGTACTCACCCGTATTTGAAAAATAGCGCCGTTGAAGCGCTTATTTTATCGGTAGCCATTTTGCTGACATCAGCCTCATCAGCGGGGTTTGTTCCAATGCGAATCTGATTGTCTATGATAACATTTGGGCCAAAAAAGACTTCAGCATCTAAATTTTTTTGTAGCTTTTTAACCTCAGAGCTAACCATACCCTTCAGGATGACCGTTTGCTCATTACCTTCAATAGATATACCGTCATTAAGCATTTCTTGAAGTGCTTGGGTATTGTTCAACCATCCAATATTCCTACTATCTCCATTACTTGAAAAAGTATTAGCGGAGGCTGAAAAGCTAAAAGTTTTCGTCGCTGTAAAGTTTGGTTTTTGTTCTGCCGCATTGATGTGTCTTTTGGTCGCTTTTGCTGGGTGTTGACAGCAGCTATGATGTAATCCTTTTCCTGTGGCGAACATCCAAATAATAATGAGGGTAATAACAAGGGCAATCATCGAGGTTATTGCCGCATAATGATTACTTGGGTTGGAATTTGAATGCTTACTATTCATATTAAGTCGCCTATATTTCTTGCTGCCTGAAAGTGCATCTTGTCACTTTTCCAGCTTTATCCATTTGTTATTTATAGTGCTCCACCAGTTGCAATCCAGTGCATCCCTTGGAAGGGTGAGCTACTCTTATTAAAAAAATACGCATCTATGCTTGTGCCGTGCGCCAACTTGAGCTGGTGTTTTAAGATAGTTCTATTCCTGTTTTTTTATCCTATCAATCGTTGCTGTTGCATCTAAACCAACCTCGGATTCTTAATCACGATTGTTCTGGTAAGTGATTTGACCATTTAACAATGTGTAAACCACTTTTCCAGCTAATTCCATGTCTAAGAAAGGCGTGTTTTTGCCTTGGCTATTGAGTGCGTTTGCTGTTACTTTCCAATAGGCATTCGGATCAAAAATCGCAACATCTGCATGTGCGCCTACAGTAAGATGGCCAGTGTTAATTCCAAGTATTTCTGCAGAGCGAATTGTGATGTTGGTAATGGCATCATGTAAGCTGACTTTGTTATTGACTGCCCATTTTAAAGTCAGTGGTAAAAGAAGCTCCAAACCAGTGGCGCCAGCTTCTGCGTCTGCAAAAGGCAGTAATTTTGCATCATCATCAACGGGGGCGTGGTCTGAGCAAATTGCGTCAATAGTGCCATCTTTTAAACCTGAACACAGCGCGTCTTTGTCTCGCAGTGTTCTCAATGGTGGTTTTAAATGCGCGTTAGTATCAAAATAGCCAATATCATGTTCAGTGAGATGTAGATGGTGAATGCTGACATCAGCGGTAATGGCGATGCCATTCTTTTTCGCCTCTCGGATAAGAGAGACACCTTCAGCGGTTGAGATGCGACAAAGGTGAATGTTTGTTTTAGTTTCTTGAGCGATACGTAATATCGCTGCAATTCTTAATGATTCTGCTGCACTAGGAATGCCCTTAAGCCCCAATCTCCCTGCAATTTCCCCATCATGTGCTACCCCGTCTTTCGCGAGAAATGGTTCTTCTGGGCGCAAAAAGACGGTATAGCCAAAAGTCGCAGCATATTCAAGTGCGCGCCACAGGACTTGAGTATCGACAATGGGGTGATTCGCTTGGGTGAATCCAGCACATCCTGCTTCGCTAAGCTCGTACATTTCGGTCAGTGCTTTACCTTCCAAACGGTGAGTTAGTGCACCGAGTGGGTAGATGCGTGCGAGGTTGTGTCGCCATGCCCGTAGTTTCAGCATTTCGACCAAGCTAGGCTCATCTAAGACTGGGTCTGTATCAGGCGGACAAGATAAGCTGGTGACACCGCCTGCCGCCGCTGCAAGGAGTTCACTTTCTAGTGTTGCTTTATATTCGTCGCCAGGTTCACGTAATCGTGCACTAAGGTCAACAAAGCCTGGAGAAACAATTAAGCCTGTGGCATCAATCGTTTGGTCAGCCACAAAACCTTCTGGTGCTTTACCAATAGCCGCCACTTGTCCAGCATCAATATAAACATCATATTGGCTATCAATATTGTTTTTTGGATCGATCAAGTGGCCATTTTTGATCCATATTTTCATACCGAACCTCCTGTAAGCATGGCCATGGCTGCCATTCTAATGGCAATGCCATAAGTTACCTGCGGCAAAATCACCGCTTGGCTGCCGTCGGCAACCCTGGAATCAATTTCAACCCCTCTGTTCATAGGCCCTGGATGCATGACAATCGCATCTGGTTTTGCCAGCGCTAGTTTTTCTGGCGTTAGCCCGTAGGTTTTAAAAAATTCTTGTGTGCTTGGCAACATAGCACCACTCATGCGCTCATTTTGTAAGCGTAACATCATCACGACATCAACATCTTTAAGTCCTGCTTTCATATCGTGAAATACGCGAACACCCAATTTCTCAACTTCGTTAGGCAACAATGTTTTGGGGGCTATGACCCGAATTTCTGGTACACCCAATGTGGTGAGTGCGTGTATTTCACTGCGCGCTACCCGCGAGTGCAAAATATCACCGACGATTGCAATACGTAAATGATGCATGTCAGGTTTGTATTTGCGAATGGTGAATACATCAAGTAGGCCTTGTGTTGGGTGCGAGTGTCTACCGTCGCCTGCATTAATGACGCTAATATTGTCTGGCACGTGTTTCGCAATCAGGTGCGCAGCGCCACTTTGATGATGTCGTACCACAAACATATCGGCATGCATGGCGATCAAGTTGTTGATGGTATCCAAAATGGCTTCA
>Ga0129324_10000385_pt1 | contig 32545 bp, 39 predicted proteins | sample CPBDNA_7_FD_96879 | JGI IMG/M metagenome (GOLD analysis project Ga0129324, IMG submission 96879) | Freshwater to marine salinity gradient microbial communities from Chesapeake Bay, USA - CPBay_Spr_15_0.2_DNA | ecosystem: Environmental > Aquatic > Marine > Coastal | place: USA: Chesapeake Bay...
GGATGAAAAGCAACTTCGTGAGTTGCATATTAGAGTTCGCCAACAAAACAAAGCTGAGTAACATGCATGTACTTTACGAGAACGTCATTTTATGCGCTTGCCGTCCTCCATGGCAGTGTCTATTTGGATGAGTCGCGTTCTCGTGTAGTGAGTGAATTAAGTCAAAAAAAAGTGGCGGCTTACGAAAACATGACACATTGGTGCGACAGCTATTCGCTATGAATGTTAATTTTTAGACGGATAGCGATTATGACTCTCAAGTCCCTCATTCGAACGATTCCCAATTACCCAAAACAGGGCATCCTATTTCGTGATATCACGACTTTGCTACAAGACCCTCGGGGTTTGCGTATGGTAGTTGATGGTTTGGTCGCGGAATACGAAAATCAACAGATTGATAAAGTTGTAGGCATTGAAGCACGTGGTTTTATTATTGGAGCGGCATTGGCTTATCAGCTAGGGGTGGGGTTTGTACCTATTCGTAAAGCGGGTAAATTGCCATCAGAGACGGTTTCACAATCATATGAATTGGAATATGGTGCTGACCGATTAGAAATACATTCCGATGCGATTGCTAAAGGGGAGCAGGTATTGTTGGTGGACGATTTGATTGCGACAGGCGGTACCGCATTGGCCGCAGCGGCGTTGGTTCAGCAGCTGGGTGGTAACGTCGTAGCTTGTGCTTTTGTGATTGATTTGCCAGCTATTGGCGGGACAGAACGATTACAGCAGGCGGGATTCAAACCCTTTTCGTTATGTGTCTTTGAAGGCGAGTAAGCCATGGGTTACAATCGTTAAAACTGCAAACCATTTTTTTGAGAGCACTGTTATGCCAGTAACCGAAATTAATCACGTTAACTTCCGTACCGATCGCGATACCATGCACAAGCTGCGCGATTTTTATTGCGATATTATTGGTCTAACAGTAGGGAAGCGAGTCTCTAGCACTTCATACGGTTATTGGTTGTATATTGGGGATAATGATGTGGTGCATTTAGCTGAGTATAAAACAGCCGCTCCACCCAGTTTGCATGTGCATGGCACATACGACCATGTTTCATTTACGTTTACTGATATGCCAGCAATGGAGGCGCACTTAAAAGCACATAAGGTTGCTTATACAACAAGAGTCTTAGCTAATGGTGTGCGTCAGATGAATATGAAAGACCCAGCTGGAAACGGCGTGGAGCTGAATTTTGAAGAGTATGGTGATTCAAACTATGAGATGAAACCTTCTGGTGAGCCCAGTAAGGCATAAAAGCGCTAAACTATGCGAATGATGTTGTGTGATGGACATCACATAGTTTCTGTTTGAATCAAGCTAAAATAGGTAAGTGCTGTAACAACGCGTTAATATGAATGTTGATTGATTAAACAATGAATCACGTTAATCATTTTAGTGAGGTGAAAGATGAGTGGGAATAGAACCTTTAGTTTGGTTTGGGCAGTGGCGGCATTGTTGCTGACGACAAGCTTATCGGCGCTAGCGGAGGCTGACCCAAACTTGTGGCCAGTAATGAAAGAAGCTTTTTTTGAAAAAAGGCCTATGCAGGACGTTGACTTTATGAGAATTGATGCGCCTAAGCGTGCAGAGAGTGGTGCGCAAGTGCCTGTTACTTACTCGATTGATACTGCGGCGGCAAAAGCTGCAGGTGTGAAGATTGTAAAGTTGTACGCTTTTGTTGATGCAAACCCGATTCCACTTACAGCCACATATCATCTAACGGATGCCTTAGGTGATTTCAACTTATCGACCCGTATTCGTTTTGAAACGGACGCCTTTGTGCGTTTGGTTGGTGAAGACGCCGCAGGCCAATTATACTTGGCGTCTCGTCCCATACGTGCGGCTGGTGGTTGTGGCGGTATGGTATCGAATGATGAAGCGGCAGTTAGAGCGGCTGCTGGTAAGATTAGAATGAAGGTGGATGTACCGAAGGCATTGGGCACATCCACTACCGCAAAGGTTAACATCAAGCATATTATGCGAACTGGTTTGCAACGCGATTTAGTCTCTCAAGGCTTTTTGCCCGCCTTTTATATCAAGAAAGCCACTTTTTCTTATAATGGTGAGCCTGTGTTGACGGTGGATGTCAATGTGGGGACGGCGGAGGATCCGTATTTTAAATTTAATTTTGTACCTACAAGCCCAGGTCAGTTTGAAGTGATTGCGGCTGATAATGAAGGTAAAACCTTTAGACAATCCGTCGAGGTTAAAGGTTAATCCAGCTTAAGTTTAAAAAGGTCTCATCTGAGGCCTTTTTTATTGTTCTGTTTTTTGCAGTGCTAAAATTATACGGTGATAGAATAAAGATTAATCATCTGGGAGATGGCAATGAAAAGTTACAAAAAAGAGCTATGGTTTAATATACCAGCACGCATGGATTTTCAAAATATCACAAGTGATGTACGTCAATGTTTGCGTGAGAGTGGTATTCAAGAAGGGCTGTGCCTGGTGAATGCGATGCATATTTCAGCAAGTGTCTTCATTAATGATGATGAGCGAGGTTTGCATCATGATTATAAAGTGTGGTTGGAGGCATTGGTGCCGCATGAGCCATTGAGCCATTACCGGCATAATGATACGGGTGAGGATAATGCGGATGCGCATATTAAACGGCAAGTAATGGGTCGTGAGGTCGTGGTAGCAGTAACGGCGGGCGAATTAGATTTTGGCCCTTGGGAACAAATTTTTTACGGTGAGTTTGATGGTAGACGTAAGAAACGTGTGCTGGTCAAAATTATTGGAGAATAAATATTAAACTGAAAAAGGGAGCGTTTGCTCCCTTTCTTTTGAACAAGAATTACTTGTTCATTACGTACATTGTTACTTCAAAACCGAAACGCATTTCTGTAGCTGCTGGTGTTGTCCACATAATATTTCTCCTAAAATTTAATTTAAAACGACATGGTGTCATGCCGTAAGGCTATTATGCTTAACCCATCTAGTTATTGGCAGCTTGCATTCATGATTAAACCATCACTAAAATCATGAGCAACACCTCATGGATTATCAGCAGTTGCCTAAATTTTTATGTCGATGATACAGATTATGTAAGTTTAACTGCGAATATAGCGTTCTAGCTGTTGGATTAATTCCGCCTGATATTCGATGGTCGCTTTTACTAAGTCACCAATCGATAACATACCAATCATGTCGCCATCTTCCATCACAGGCATATGGCGAATACGTTTATCTGACATCGTGCTCATTGCGCTATCCACTAAGTCGGTGGCTTGGCAATAAATCAAATTGGTGGTCATAATCTCTCGAATAATGGTTGTTTCTGCCGCTTTACCTTTTAACGAGACTTCTCGTGCATAATCGCGTTCAGAAAAAATGCCAACTAGTTTGCCGTCATCCATTACGGCTAGTGCACCGATGTGTTTTTGAGCCATCACAACTAAAGCGTCGTAGACCATACTATCTGGAGTAATGCTAATCGTTTCTTGATGTTGTTTTTCTGCGAGTATTTGTTTTAGTGTTTTCATGAGCGCCTCCCTAAGCAAGAGATAAAAATATACACCTTAATCAAGTGTCTGCAAATAATTATGATGTGACTGGTGCGCGTTTTATTGATTTATCGCTGTCTTAACATGCAAGTTTCGTGAGTCAGCATTCATGGCATGTTAGAATTTGATTTTTCGCAATAGGGTTAAGGTAAAGTAAGATGGCTGGACATAGTAAATGGGCAAATATACAACATCGCAAAGGGCGTCAAGATGCCAAGCGGGGCAAAATTTTTACCAAGCTGATTAAGGAGATTACCGTTTCTGCCCGCTTGGGCGGCGGCGACCCCTCCATGAATCCTCGCTTACGGGCTGCGATTATTGCTGCCAAAGATGAGAACATGCCTGCGGACAATATTACGCGAGCAGTCAAAAAAGGAACGGGTGAATTGGAAGGTGTGAACTATGAGGAAATTCGCTACGAAGGTTATGGCATTAATGGCGCCGCCATTATTATTGATTGTATGACAGATAATAAGCAGCGCGCTGTTTCAGATGTACGTCATGCCCTAACCAAAAACGGCGGAAATCTTGGTACAGACGGGTCTGTTGCCTTTATGTTTGATCATTGTGGGCAATTGATTTTTGAACCAGGCGCTGATGAAAATAGCATTATGGAAGTTGCTTTAGAAGCTGGAGCCGAGGATATTCTGACCGATGATGACGGTAGTATTGAAGTGATTACGTCAACTGCTGACTTTTTGGCAGTTAAAGAGGCGTTAGCCGCTGCAGGTCATCACGCTGCAGTTGCTGAGGTTACCATGAAGCCGCAAAACGAAGTGGTGTTGACAGGTGAAGAAGGCGCTAAAATGCAGAAGATTTTAGATACTTTAGAAGATCTTGATGATGTGCAAGATGTGTATACATCGGCCGTGATTGAAGAAGATTAGCCCCTTGCAGGTATTTGAGCCCAAGTGACTCACTTAAGAATTCTTGGTATTGATCCTGGTCTACGGCTGACGGGTTTTGGTGTGATTGAAAAAGTTGGCGATAAGATTCAATATATTGCTAGCGGGACCATCAAAACAGCTAGCGGTAAAACAAGCGAAAGAGAAGCGCTGCCAGCAAGACTCAAAATTATTTTAGACGGTTTGTTTGAAGTAATTGATACTTATCAGCCAACCCAAGTAGCAATTGAAAAAGTCTTTGTGAATGTCAATCCTCAATCGACACTTTTGTTAGGTCAAGCGCGGGGAGCAGCGATTAGTGCAGCGGTGATCCGCGAGTTGGAAGTGGCTGAGTACACGGCGCTGCAAGTGAAGCAGTCAGTAGTTGGCAATGGGCATGCAAAAAAAGAACAAGTGCAAGAAATGGTTAAGCGCTTATTGGCATTGCCCGCCACCCCAGGCGAGGACTCTGCTGATGCGTTGGCTTGCGCGATTTGCCATATCCATGGTGGACAAGGTTTGGGTCAGTTGGCAACCAAAGGTTTTCGGGTTAAAAATGGTCGATTAATCGGCTAATAAGGATAAATAAATGATTGCGCGTTTGCATGGCATATTGATAGAAAAAGCACCGCCTTTGATTGTGATTGATTGCGCTGGTGTAGGGTATGAGGTTGAAGTGCCAATGAGTACTTTTTATCAACTGCCAGAAGTTGGTGTTCAGGTGGCGTTGCTGACTCATATGGTGGTTCGTGAGGATGCACAGTTACTGTATGGTTTTGGCTCCCTGCAGGAAAAAAGCACATTTAGGCAATTGCTGAAAGTGAATGGCATAGGCGCTAAATCGGCGCTAGCGATTTTGAGCGGCGTTTCGATTGAAGATTTGGTTGAGGCCGTTAATAGTCAAGAAGTTGCTTTGTTAACGCGTATACCTGGCGTCGGCAAAAAAACAGCGGAACGGCTGTTGTTGGAATTAAAAGATAAATTTGAAGCGACGGGAATTAATCTTGGAGCTGGTCAGGTAAAGTCAACGACGCAAGATGTACTGAATGCCATGTTAGCCCTAGGCTACAACGAGCGTGAAGCTGTTGCTGCTGTCAAGTTATTAGATCAGGGTGTTTCTGTTTCAGAAGGAATTAAGCAAGCACTCAAATCGCTTTCAAAATAAATGTCAACATTAGAAATTCAATCAAGCGTAGTTCAATTAGGTGCAAGACCAAGATGCTTGCCGACTATTATGTTGTTAGCAGTTAGTGCAGATTTGAGTGGAAATAGGCTCATAGCTTATGAGCAAAGTCATCGCCTCGGTAGTCCAGATGAGTTGAAGCATTTGATAGTCAGGCTTTCTCAGGTAGAATCGTAATCGATGATAGAGACCGAGCGTTTAATAGCCCCAGCCGCAGAAAGCCCCCAAGAGGAGGCCGTTGAGCGTGCCTTACGTCCGAAAATATTAGACGAGTATGTCGGCCAAGAAAAAGCCAGGGGGCAGCTGGAGATTTTTATTAATGCTGCTCGCGCAAGAGCTGAGGCACTGGACCATGTTTTGTTATTTGGCCCCCCTGGCTTGGGCAAAACAACCTTGGCGCACATTATTGCTAGAGAAATGGGCGTTAATCTGCGTCAAACATCAGGCCCAGTATTGGAGCGAGCAGGTGATTTGGCGGCACTACTAACCAATTTAGAACCGAACGATATTTTATTTATTGATGAAATCCATCGGCTATCGCCTGTTGTTGAGGAAATTTTGTACCCAGCAATGGAAGATTATCGGTTGGATATCATGATTGGTGAAGGGCCAGCTGCACGTTCAGTACGTTTGGATTTGGCGCCATTCACCTTAGTCGGTGCGACCACACGTGCAGGTATGCTGACCAACCCCTTGCGTGATCGTTTTGGCATTGTTTCGCGGTTAGAGTTCTATACGATAGAGGAGCTGAGCCGAATAGTTGCGCGTAGTGCAGGCTTATTATCATTGCAAATGACGGATACTGGCGCTACAGAAATTGCGAAACGCTCTAGAGGTACGCCACGCATTGCAAACCGTTTGCTCAGGCGCGTGCGCGATTATGCTCAAGTCAAGTCGGATGGCGTTGTTAGTGCTGAAATTGCAGATGCTGCATTGCAAATGCTAGATGTGGATAAGCTGGGTTTTGATGTAATGGATAGGAAATTATTGCAAGCAGTATTAGAAAAGTTTGGTGGTGGCCCAGTTGGTTTAGATAACTTGGCGGCGGCAATCGGTGAAGAACGCGATACTATTGAAGATGTCTTGGAACCTTATCTGATTCAGCAAGGTTATTTAATGCGTACGCCGCGTGGCCGCGTCGCAACCAGTTTGGCTTATCAGCATTTTGGGTTGGTGATACCAACACATTTAGCGAGTGGCGAATTATGGCAGCAGTCTTAATTGGATTGCGTTCGATAGGCTGCATGTTGATATGAATGAGCGGCGAATTTTTCACTGGCCCGTACGCGTTTATTATGAAGATACAGATGCTGGTGGTGTAGTTTACCACAGCCAGTATTTGAATTTTATGGAGCGCGCACGCACAGAATGGTTACGTTCAATAGGGTTTGAACAGACTGTGCTAAGAGCGTCCTTTGATATACTGTTTGTTGTGCATAGTATGCAAATCCAATTTAAAAAAGCAGCTAGGTTTGATGAATTGATTGATATTGAAACACAATTAACAAAACTGAAATTAGGCAGTTTTGAGTGTGCGCAAACCATCACACGAGCGCAAGCGCCCCTTATTCAAGCGCAGGTTAAAATAGCTTGCGTCAATGCAAACACCTTTAAACCAACGGGCATACCAGCCCTTATCAAACGTCGTATGGAGTCAATATGAATGCAGTCAATGACATGTCATTAATTACCCTTGTGACTGGTGCCAGTTTACCAGTGCAAATTGTGATGATTATTTTGTTCGTTACTTCACTTTTATCATGGTGGTATATATTTCTAAAGTTATTCACCATCAAAGAAGCACAGACGAATGCAGACGAGTTCGAATCAACTTTTTGGCTAGGGGGTAATTTGGATCATTTTTATGAAGCGGTTGCTGCCAATAAACACCGAGGCAAGCGACAAGGCATGGCCAGTATATTTGAGGCAGGTTATGAGGAGTTTAAAAAGCATCAACATGATAGCGGTCGAGATGCTGGTGATGTCGTGGAGGGTGCCCGTCGTGCCATGCGCGCTACTTTCAACCGTGAAATGGATAACTTAGATGCGCATTTACCTTTCCTTGCTTCAGTCGCATCAGTGAGCCCATATATCGGTTTATTTGGAACAGTGTGGGGAATTATGAATTCATTTCGAGGCTTATCCAGTGTCGCGCAAGCGACATTGAGCCAAGTTGCACCTGGTATCGCTGAGGCATTAATTGCAACTGCGATTGGTTTATTTGCAGCGATACCAGCGGTGATTGCTTACAACCGTTATGCCGCCAGTGTGGATAGATTAGCCGTGCGTTATGAGAGTTTTATTGATGAGTTTACTAATATTTTACAACGACGTACTTAGTCAGTTTTCTTGCGCTAAAGGAGAGTTAAATGGCTAGAACGCGTAAACGCCGTATGATGAATCAGATCAACGTTGTGCCTTATATTGATGTCACTTTAGTGTTGTTGGTTATTTTTATGGTAACAGCGCCGATGACTAATCCAGGCGTTGTTGATTTGCCCGCTGTTGGGCAAAGCCTAAAACAGACAGGAGCACCTTTGGTTGTGACTGTTAAAAAGAATGGGGAAGCAGAAATCAATGGAAAGACGCTGCCTAGAGATGCGTTATTAGCGCAAGTGAAGCAACAGTTGGCAGAGAAATCACGAGCAGTCGTCGTGGCAGCGGATGAAAAAGCAGAATATGGAAAAGTTGTCGCGGTGATGGATTTGTTAAAACAAGCCCAGGTAGAAAAGGTTGGCTTGTTGTTTCAATCAGCGCCTTAACTGAACGTTTATGATTAGAGCACACGAAAGTTCAATCGCTTGGAAATCAGGTCTTCTTGCTTTGATGGTGCATATCGTCTTGCTTGGCGCTTTACTCTTCTCGTTTAATTGGAAGGCTGCGCACACCATTGTGATGGTGAGTGAGGTGGAACTGTGGGATGCATTGCCGAAGAGTAGCAAGCCTGTTAAGCCAAAAATTAAAATACCACAAAAGCTTAAAGCACCCGAGCCTGTTGTGAAGCCAGAAGAAGTCAAGCCTGAAGAAATTCCGCCCCAGCAAACAAAGCCTGAAGAAGCAAAGCCTGAAATCGATATCGCGTTAGAAAATAAGAAAAAAGTGGAAGAAGAGAGAAAAAAACAAGCTGAGTTAGAGAAGAAAAAACAAGCTGAGTTAAAAGAAGCTGAGTTAAAAGAGAAGAAGAAACAAGCCGAGTTAAAAGAAAAGCAGAAAGAGGCGGATCGTCAAAAGCAGTTGGCTGCATTGCAGCAAGATATGTTAGGGGATTTAGATCCAAAAAAATCAATCGAAGATGCAGCGTTAAAAAAACTGCAATCAGATATGTTAAATGAGAATGTGAAGCCAAGCGCCCCTGTTAATCAAGGTTTGGTCGATGAGTATATTGGTAAGATTACAAGGAAAATCCGAGGGAACGTGAACAAAGGGTTTTGCAGTGGCAATCCACAGCTGATATTTAAAGTTAACTTATTGCCAAATGGTGAATTTGTTAGTGAGCCTCGATTAATAAAATCCAGTGGTAATATAGCCTGTGATGATGCTGTCGAGCGCGCTATTATTGCTTCTGAGCCTTTCCCGCTACCAGCGGACCCCGATGCGCTTACAAAATTTAGAAATTTAAATTTAACATTTAGGCCAAATTCTGATTAGTTGAATTGGGTAATTAATACTTGAAACATGGTATGGCTGAATTACAATGGTATTCACAATCAGCTTTGTAGATATGATAAAAATGAGAGAAGAGATAATAAATTGATGCAGACTATTAAATACATTACTTTCCTTGCGTTAGGATTATTCTCCCTAGTGGCTTATGCTGAATTAGACATCGAAATCACTGGCGGTAGCGCACAGCAAACTCCAGTTGCGGTTGTACCTTTTGGCAATAGCAAAAATATTAGGGAGAATGTCGCCAAAATCATCAGCGATGATTTGTACCGTAGTGGCTTATTTAGGCCGTTGAATACAACTGGCGTGCCCAATTTGCCAAAAAATGCATCCGAAGTTAACTATGCGCAGTGGGCGGCTTTGCAAGCGCAAGCTGTTGTTGTTGGTAATGTAACACCGCTATCAGGAGGTCGCTTGAATATATCCTTTCAATTAGTTGATGTGTTGAAACAGCGTCAGTTAGTCGATATGGACTTTCAGTTATTGCCTAAGCAAACCCGTATGACCGCCCACAGAATTGCTGATGTGATCTATGAAAAGTTAACAGGTCACCCAGGTGCGTTTGCTAGCCGTATTGCTTATGTAAAAAAAATAGGGGAAAGAAGTTATTTATATGTCGCTGATTCAGATGGTTACAATCCACAAGCGTTGGTGAATTCTAGTGAGCCTGTGATTTCTCCCGCATGGTCGCCAGATGGGACGAAAATGGCCTATGTGTCATTTGAAAAGAAAAAGCCGATTGTTTTTGTACATACCCTAACAACAGGAGTGCGGAAAATAGTTGCCAATTACAAGGGTAATAACAGTGCTCCAGCTTGGTCGCCAGATGGAAAAAAATTAGCCATTGTGTTGACTTATGCAGCTAACTCGCAGATTTATACTATTAATGCATCTGGTGGTAATTTACAGCGTATTACCAACAGCAGGGGGATTGATACAGAGCCAGCATTTTCTCCCGATGGTAAATGGATTTACTTTACTTCTGATCGTGGTGGAAAACCGCAGATCTATAAAACCAGCGCCCAAGGCGGTGGGGAAGTGATTCGTGTGACATTTGAAGGTGCTTATAATGTCAGCCCACGTTTTTCTCCTGACGGGGGTAAACTTGTTTATATTCGTAATGATGATGGTCGATTCAAAGTGGCTATGCAAGATTTAACCACTGGACAAGTACAATTATTAAGTCAAGGTAGCCAAGACGAGTCTCCTAGCTTTTCACCCAATGGACGCGTTATTTTATATGCAACTAAGATAGGTCAAAGAGGTTCTTTGGCATCTGTCTCATTTGATGGTAAAGTACGACAAAGCTTAAGTGAAGCGCGTGGGGATGTTCGTGAATCAGCATGGGGCCCCATGCTAAAGTAGATACATTTCAATAGTATATGCAATATAACTAGTAGTAACTATCGCGATTATAAAAAAGGAGAGCAGTATGGAAAACAAAACAAAATTATTAATGACTTTAGCGATTTCAATCTTTTTAGTGGCTTGTAAAAGCACCCCAATGAAAGAGGTTGCTGTTGTGGAAGATAAAAGCACCACTGCGATGACAACAACAGATGACAGCTCAGATGTTGTTGGCGCTGTGATTGATGGCTCAGGTGGTGATAGCAACATGAATGAGTTGAATGATCCAAACAATATCTTATCTCAACGCAATATTTACTTTGACTTTGACAGCGATGCTATTCGTGCTGAGTTCCGTCCAAATATTGAGGCGCATGCCAAATACTTGCAATCACACAGCAATGCAAAAGTCACACTGCAAGGTAATGCGGACGAACGTGGTACGCGTGAGTACAACTTATCCTTAGGTCAACGTCGTTCAGTTGCTGTCAAGACTGCGCTAAACTTACTAGGCGTTTCGGATAGCCAAATTGAAACAATTAGTTACGGTGAAGAAAATGCAAATCCAGCATGTGCTGATGATGCTTGCTACCAAAATGACCGTCGAGTGGAAATCGTTTATCCAAACGAATAAAGAGCGAGCGTATGAATAAACTGCAAGCAGGTCTTGCGCTGTGCCTCGTGATTTTTGCTGTTGAGTCACAAGCAGCGCTTTTTGATGATACAGAAGCACGGAAGAAAATTTTAGAGGTTGAAGCAAAGTTGCTAGCAAACCATGAGCGTCAAGCCTCTGAAATTGAGAATCTAATAAAGCGTGGCAGTATACAAAGCGAAGGTTTGCTAGAAATGCAAAACCAAATCGAGAGTCTCAGGCAAGAAATTGCCGAGCTTAGAGGCGCTTTGGAAGTGGCGAATCATGCTTTGGCTACTACAGAGCGTAGGCAAAAAGATTTGTATGCGGATACCGATGCACGTATTCGTAAGCTCGAAGAAGCCAAGACGTCAATCAATGCCAGTGTTGATGAGGATGTCAACGAAGTACCAGCAATAGCAGCACAAGCTGAGGCAGATGTTTTTAAAGCCTTTAAGACTGCTTATAATCTAAGCCAAGAGGGTAAGCATAAAGAAGCATTTGATGCGTTTGATGCTTTTATTATTCAATACCCTGACAGTAAATATACGCCTGATGCTATATATGGGTTAGGTTATTCGCAGTTCGCTTTGAAAAATTATACTTCGTCGATCGCTAGTCAGCAGAAATTGTTGGCGGTTTATCCTAATAGTGCCAAGGCTCCAAATGCGATGTATAGTATTGCTAATAGCCAAATACAATTAGGACAAATTGATAATGCGAAAAAGGTGTTAAGAAGTTTGATTGCAAAGTTTCCAACTTCAGTTGTCACGCCAAATGCAAAATCAAGATTAAAGGTATTGGAGTCAATTAAATAGTGTGTGCTTGAAATAGTAAAGGCTTAGGCTATTTTGTTTTAAAATGACGCCAACGTAACTGTTGGCGTTTTTTATTAAGTGGGTATGAAGCGAATTGTATGGCATTAAAAATTTATGAGATCTTTCATTCGGTCCAGGGCGAAAGCTCTAGAGTTGGTTTGCCCACTGTTTTTGTTCGGTTAACGGGTTGTCCAATGCGCTGTACCTATTGCGATACGGAGTATGCCTTTTCAGGTGGCGCTAACATGGAGATTGCCGCTATTGTTAATCAAGTTAAATCCTTTGGTACAAAGTATGTCACCGTTACTGGCGGTGAGCCACTGGCACAAAAAGAATGCTTAGTTTTGCTTAAAACTTTATCTGATGAAGGCTTTAGTATTTCATTGGAAACGGGAGGGGCAATGGATATAAGCGAGGTGGATGCAAGGGTCTCAATCATATTGGATATTAAAACGCCTGGCTCTAATGAAGAGAAGAATATGCGTTGGAGTAATTTAGATGTTATTAAAGCAAAAGATGAAATAAAATTTGTGCTATGCGATCGAGCTGATTACGAATGGGCAAAAGAAAAAATCGCCTCTTTGGAATTAACGCATAAATGCCCTATTTTATTTTCACCAAGTTATCACGAGTTAAATCCAAACGATTTGGCTAAGTGGGTGTTGGAAGACCAGCTACCTGTCAGAATGCAGATCCAATTACATAAGATACTATGGGGTGAGAAACCTGGCGTTTAATGGTGCTATGGTGAATATATGATGAGTAAAAAAGCAGTTGTACTTCTTTCAGGTGGATTAGATTCAGCAACTTGTTTAGCTATTGCAAAAGCGCAAGGCTTTGAGTGTTATTGTTTGAGCTTGGATTATCATCAGCGCCATATTGCAGAGCTTCATGCAGCAAAAAACATTGCATGCAGTTTAGGAGCGGCAGAACACAAAACAGCTCAGCTAGATTTGAGCTTATTTGGAGGTTCAGCCTTAACCGATCATAAAATTGATGTGCCAGAAAATCAATCTGAGGGGATTCCCATTACATACGTGCCTGCACGCAATACCATCATGCTGTCTTTAAGTTTGGCCTGGGCAGAGGTATTGGCAGCACAAGATATTTTTATTGGCGTCAACGCCTTAGACTATTCTGGCTATCCAGACTGTCGTGGTGAATATGTGAAGGCTTTTCAGCAGATGGCTAATTTGGCGACAAGGAGTGCCGTTGAAGGGCAAACAATAACGATACACGCACCACTTATTGATATGACAAAAGCCGACATCATTACTCAAGGTATTGCGCTTGGTGTGGATTACAGCGCAACAGTTTCTTGTTATCAAGCTGACGATTTGGGGCGTGCTTGTGGCGTTTGTGACTCCTGTCGTTTAAGAAAAGCTGGTTTTGAACAGGCGCGAATTGACGATCCAACTACTTATAAAGGATAAGCGAACGATTTGGTTACGCAAGGATACGATTCAATGGTATTTTTTGTAAGGGGGTATGGAGATAATATTTCTTTGCCATCTTATTTAAAATGACGTATAATCCGCGCCTTTCTGCAGAAAATTAATTTAATAAGAGAATATATATGGTTGTTATTCGTTTATCACGAGGTGGATCTAAAAAGACCCCATTTTTCAATTTAGTTGTGGCTGATTCTCGCAATCGCCGTGATGGTCGTTTTATCGAGCGCGTTGGTTTTTATAATCCATCTGCAAGCGGTCAAGCTGAAACATTACGCGTCGATCAGGAGCGTGTTAATTATTGGACAGGCGTTGGTGCTCAGCTTTCAGACACCGTTAAGCGTTTAGTTAAATTGCATTCAACTGGTGCTGAAGGCATGGCTAAAGCAAAGGCAAAAGATGAGGCTAAAGCTGAAGCGGCAAAAGCTAAAATAGCGGCAGCTGAAGCGGCTAAAGTAAAAGCAGCAGCAGAGGCGGAAGCCGAAGCTAAAGCGGCAGCAGAAAAAGAAGCTGCAGCGGCAGCTGTTGAAGAGGCGCCAGCTGAAGAAGCGGCTGCCGAAGCAACAGAAGAACCAAAAGCTGAATAAGGCGTAACCGTTTTCAATGAAAACGGCAACGGATGATTTGGTGATTATGGGGCGCATTGTCGCCCCATACGGCGTTCAAGGGTGGGTTAAAGTGTTGCCTGATACTGAAGCGATTGACGGTTTGCTTGAGCATGATGTATGGCAAGTAGGTAAAGATAATGCTTGGCAAGCGCGTAAACTTAAATCAGGTAAGGTGCACAATGATGTACTGGTGGTAAAGTTGGAAGGTGTGAACGATAGAGATGCTGCCTTTACTTGCAAAGGCATGCTAGTCGCCGTTCCAAGAGGTAGCTTACCAGAACTAGATGACACGGAATTTTACTGGTCTGATTTAATTGGATTAATAGTCAGAAATCAACAAAATGTTGAATTTGGCAAAATAATTGATGTGTTTGAAACGGGCGCCAATGATGTCATTGTTGTTAAAGGTGAGATAGAGCGGTTAATTCCTTTTGCAGAACATACCATCGTTGATGTCAATATCGAAAAACAAACCATGTTGGTTGATTGGGATGAAGATTATTAACTGTTTTGGTTAATAACGAAATTGGATGATATTTGATGTCATTACCTTGTTTCCTGAAACCTTTAATGCAATTACAGCATATGGTGTGACATCCCGTGCGTTTAATCAGCGCATTATTGATATAAGGTGTTGGAATCCGAGAGATTTCACAACTGATTATCATAAAACAGTTGATGATAGACCTTATGGTGGTGGCCCTGGTATGGTGATGATGGCAGAGCCATTAGCTAAAACTATCATGGCAGTGAAGCAGAAACAAATTGAACAGGGCTTAAAACCAACAGTGGTTCATTTGTCGCCAAGTGGTACTAAATTGACGCATCAGAAGGTGCTTGAATTAAGCCAATTAGATAGTTTAGTTTTGTTAACGAGTCGTTATGAAGGTGTCGATCAGCGATTATTAGACGCCCAGGTGGATGAAGAAATATCGATTGGTGATTATGTGTTAAGTGGTGGTGAGTTGCCCGCCATGGTGTTATTGGATGCGGTTATTAGACTGTTGCCTGGTGTGTTAGGTGATGCTGCTTCGGCAGAGCAAGATTCATTTGTAAATGGTTTGTTAGACTGCCAGCATTATACCCGTCCGGAAGTATATCAAGATAAGCAGGTGCCTGATGTATTGTTATCAGGTAACCATGAAAAGATTAGGCAATGGCGATTGAAGCAATCGTTGGCGCTAACGAGGGCAAAACGCCCAGATTTATTGGCCGCAAGGTCGTTGACGAAAGAAGAAGCTCGGCTGCTAAACGAAATTGAGCAGGAACAAGCATCTTCATAATTAAAAGGAGCACAAAGTGGCAGATATTATTAAAATGTTAGAAGAGGAAGAAATTGCGCGTTTAGGCAAAGATATTCCTGCATTCGCACCAGGTGATACATTGGTGGTTGGTGTAAACGTGGTTGAGGGTACACGTAAACGGGTACAGGCTTTTGAAGGTGTTGTTATTTCTAAACGTAACCGTGGACTTAACTCATCATTTATCGTGCGTAAAATTTCTTCAGGTGAAGGTGTTGAGCGTACGTTCCAATTGTATTCACCTTTGATTGCAAGCATTGAAGTGAAACGTCGTGGTGATGTTCGCCGTGCGAAACTTTATTACTTGCGTGAGCGTTCAGGTCGCTCTGCACGTATCAAAGAAAAATTGGTTCTACGTGACAGAGATGTCGCTGCTGCTGAGTTAGCAAAAGATTAGTAGATTTAACCAGTTAAAAGCCTCAAAGCGAAACGCTTTGAGGCTTTTTTATTTGCGTTCCTCAGCTATTTAAAGTTTAATCGGTGTATGGATAACTCAAGTCGATTGCTACAATTTGATGCACTAGTCAAGGTGCCTTTTGGTGCAGTGGGTATCGCCATCAGTGGTCAACAGGTGGCGACTGCATTATTGTTTGGTGAGTATGAATCATCAATATCAGCGCATCCACTAGTGGCGCAAGTGATACACCAAATCGATTGTTATTTCAGTGATGCAAGCCACCAATTTCAGTTGCCACTTGCCAGAGGGACATTATTTCAAGAGCGGGTATGGGAAGCGATTCGTGCTATCCCTGCAGGGCAAGTGCGTACATATCAGGAAGTTGCTTTGCAGATAGGTTCTGGAGCTCGCGCGGTCGCTAATGCATGTGGTGCAAACCATCAGCCATTGATAGTGCCTTGTCATCGCGTGGTGGCTAAAAAGGCGATAGGGGGGTTTATGTGTGGACATCCCAGTGGTCAAAAGATAAAGGCCTGGCTGTTGCAGCATGAAGGTGTTTATATTTGACGGGCGAATTCAAAGAACAAACTAGTCAGCCGTTGGATGTATTTATTGACCATCTTTGGTTAGAAGATGGTTTATCCAGAAATACATTGGAAAGTTATCGTACTGATTTAATGCAATTTTCTAATTGGTTAAAAACAGAAAGCGTGAGTCTAACTGAAGCGAATCAGATGCATATTCAGCAATACTTAGCTATCAAATTTCCGCATAGCAAGCCAAGAAGTATTAGTCGTTTAGTTGCCAGTATTCGCCGTTTTTATCGCTACTGTCTGCGTGAGAATATAATCGAAGAAGACCCGAGTCTTCAAATAGAATCGCCCAAGCTACCTCGCAGTCTGCCAAAAAGTTTAAATGAGCAAGCGGTCGAAGATTTACTGAGCGCACCCGATATCAATGACGCGATTGGTTTGCGTGATAAAGCCATGCTTGAGCTTTTATATGCGAGTGGTTTACGAGTTTCGGAGTTGGTGAATATCGGCGTAAATGAAGTTTCTACGCAAGATGGGGTTGTTCGCGTGACTGGAAAGGGAAGTAAAACCCGTTTGGTTCCTATGGGTGAGGAGGCGGCTGATTGGATAGCGCGTTATTTGAAGTTTGCAAGGCCGACTATTCTGCAAAAGAAAATGAGCCATAGTCTGTTTGTCACTACACGTGGCTCGGCCATGACGCGTCAAGCTTTCTGGTATTTGATTAAGCGCTATGCGTTATTAGCAGGTCTTAATCAGCCGATCTCTCCGCATGTATTGCGCCATGCCTTCGCCACACATTTATTAAACCATGGAGCGGATTTGCGGGTGGTGCAAATGTTATTGGGACATTCGGATATTTCGACGACACAGATTTATACCCATGTGGCAAGAGAGCGACTTAAAAAGCTACATTCAGTCCATCACCCAAGGGGGTAATTGTTTCTTCTTCGATAATAGGAGCAGAGTGCCATGCTGCAATTATCTGCTTGGCTTCTATTTCATGTGAATTAATAACACTAACTGTCACTAAATTGGCCGCAGGTAGTTCGCCAGCACCACCTTGTAAATATTCACCTTGAATAAATGCTTGAATTTCGCACTGTTCCAGTAAGCCTTTAATCATGTTGGCGTCAAGGCTATTGGCAGCGTGGTAAATAATCACCATTATTGACTTCTTTGAATCACAACACCTAATGACTTTAGGCCAGGCATTATGGCTGGCTTAGCTACCTTAATTTTGACGCTTGTAGCTTTAAACTCGCTCAATATCAATTGGCAAACATGCTCTGCCAAGGCTTCAACTAACTTGAAACTGTTTTCAGTTAAGGTGTTGCGGATACGGGTAACAACCAAGCCATAGTCAATGGTGTCTTCGATGGCGTCACTAAGGCAGGACTTGCTACAGTCGTAGCCGATTTCAATATCTAAAATGACGGTCTGTGGTGTTAAGCGCTCCCAGTCAGGTACGCCGAGTTTGGTTTTTACGCTGACCTGCTCTAAAAAGATAATGTCCATAAATTTGATGCCTAAGGCGAGTGCGATGGTTTAAAATGCAATGATTAGATTTTAGTGTATATCTAAATTAAACACTAATGCTCGTTTTTTAGAAAGTGTGCCATGAATCAATTAGGTTTTATTCCTGTTACCTTAGTGCCAGTACTTTGGATTGTCGGCGCTTATTTGTTGGGCTCTATTTCATTTGGAATTTTAATCAGCAAACTGTTTGGCTTAGCTGACCCCCGTACGGTGGGGAGTGGCAATCCTGGAGCGACCAATGTGTTGCGTAGTGGTAAGAAATCAGCTGCATTGTTGACGTTGTTGGGTGATGCGTGCAAAGGGTGGTTGCCAGTATGGCTAGCTTTGCAGTCTGACCAGTTGATGTGGGTAGTAAGTTGGGTTGGTATTGCTGTATTTTTAGGGCATCTATACCCGATTTATTTTAAATTCAAAGGCGGTAAAGGAGTGGCAACCGCGCTGGGTGTTATGCTGGCTATCTCTCCTTGGCTAGGTTTAGTGGCGTTTGCAACTTGGTTGATTGTTTTTGCGTTTAGCCGCTATGCTTCATTAGCGAGTATTGTGGCGGCTTTCTTCGTGCCCATTCATTCTTATTATTATCTACAGCCGTATAAAGATTACTTTTTAATGTTATTGGTTTTATCTGGTTTATTGATTTGGCGCCACAGGAGTAATATCCAGAAATTATTAAACGGTACAGAGTCTGGCTTTAAGAAAAAAAGTTAAATCAAGGGGTTAGTAGTTCAGCCAAGTCCCAACGTGGGCGAACGCTAAAGCGATAATCTTGCTCGGTCGCCTGCATAGTTTCTAGTCTTTTTGCCCCAGCAAAGGCAATCATTGCGCCATTGTCGGTGCAAAACTCTAATCGCGGATAGCTTACTTTGCACAGTTTGCGTTGCGTTGCTTTATTGAGACGTTCGCGTAATCGTTGGTTTGCACCGACGCCGCCAGAGACAATTAAATTATCTAAGCCAGTTTCGCGCAAAGCGGTCATGCATTTCGTGGTTAAAATCTCTGTTACCGCCTCTTGAAACTCCCAAGCCACATCCGCTTGCGTTTGTTCGTCTAATGGTTGGAGTTTGTTGACTAATGTAAGTACTGCCGTTTTTAACCCACTAAAACTAAAATTTAGATCTTTGCTGTGCAACATTGGCCGTGGTAATGTGAATCTAGGCTTACCGTTCAGGGCTGCTTTTGCCAAAGCTGGACCGCCTGGGTAGCCTAGTCCTAGCAGTTTTGCCGTTTTATCAAACGCCTCTCCTGCCGCATCATCTAAAGTATCACCAAGTAATTGATATTGCCCAATTCCATCAACGCGCATTAATTGGCTGTGCCCACCAGAGACGAGTAGTGCCACAAATGGGAACTTAGGTGGATTCAATTCCAATAATGGTGCTAGCAAATGTCCTTCAAGGTGGTGAACGCCAATACTAGGTATTTTTAGTGAGAAGGCAAGAGATTGCGCAATGCTGGTGCCAACCAATAAGGCACCAGATAAGCCTGGTCCTTGAGTGTAAGCAATTCCATCTACATCAGCTAAGGTTTTGTCAGCAGATTGCAGCACTTGTTCTGTTAGTGGGAGTGCGCGGCGAATGTGATCGCGTGAAGCGAGTTCAGGGACAACGCCGCCATACTCAGCATGCATAACGACTTGTGAGTGTAGTGCGTGTGATAGTAGGCCGTGATTGGTATCATAAAGAGCGACACCTGTTTCGTCACAGGATGATTCAAAACCCAAAATTAACATAAGAATATTGCCATATATGATTTGCTTAAACTGAATTAACACGTTAGAATACGCGGTTTTCGATGCTACATCAATGTAGTGTTGATTTTTATAAAGAATTTTTAAGGAATGGTGATTTAATGTCTTCAATTCGCGTTAAAGAGAATGAGCCGTTTGATGTTGCGCTACGCCGCTTCAAGCGTCTGATTGAGAAAACTGGTTTGATTAATGACTTACGTGCGCGTGAGTATTATGAGAAGCCAACATGGGAACGTAAGCGTAAAGCGGCCGCTGCAGTAAAGCGCCAATACCGCCGCTTACGTAACCAACAGTTACCAACTAAACTTTACTAACTCATTCGATTAGTCTGATGACACTAAAGGCTCAGATTACTGAGGACATGAAGACGGCAATGCGTGCTAAAGATAGTACGCGTTTGGGCACGATTAGGTTGTTACAAGCGGCGGTTAAGCAGCGAGAGGTTGATGAAAGAATCGAGCTCAACGATGATGATGTGATCAGTGTGATAGAAAAAATGCTAAAACAAAGGCGTGATTCAATCACGGCTTACGAATCTGCTAATCGTACTGACTTGGCTGATGTGGAAAAAGCTGAAGTGCTTGTATTGCAAACCTATTTGCCGCAGCAACTTACAGAAGACGAGGTAGTAGGGTTGTTGGAAAAAGTTGTCGCTGATACTGGTGCCACAGACATGAAAGACATGGGTAAAGTGATGGCCGCTATTAAGCCATTAGTTGCTGGTAAAGCCGATATGGGTAGAATATCAGGTTTAATCAAATCTCGACTAGCTTAGCCATGATTTGACTTTAGTAAAAGGAGCGCATAGCTCCTTTTTTTTATTTGCGCTATTATCCACATCATGATCCCTGAACAGTTTATCCAAGAGTTGCTAAATCGTGTCGATGTTGTCGATGTAGTGGATAAAAGCGTTCCGCTGAAAAAAGCAGGTGCGAATTTTTCGGCCTGTTGTCCATTTCATAATGAGAAATCGCCTAGTTTTACCGTTAGCCCTACTAAACAGTTTTATCATTGTTTTGGCTGTGGTGCGCATGGCACAGCGATTAGTTTTTTGATGGAATATAACGGTTTGAGCTTTGTTGAGGCGATACACGATTTAGCAAAGCAAGTGGGAATGATTGTCCCGCAAGAGGCGCGTGATGTTGATCGACCGCCGAAACAGTCTGTGGTTGGGTTGCAAGAGGCATTACAGCAGGCTGCCTTATATTATAAAGCAGAGCTCAAAAAATCAGAGCGGGCGATTGCGTATTTAAAAAGTCGAGGGCTAAGTGGCTTAATAGCGGCTAAGTTTCAAGTTGGTTATGCTCCAGCAGGATGGCAGAATTTACAATCTGTTTTCCCTCATTATGAGCATGAGGTGCTTAATACGGCAGGATTAGTCGTTGAGAACGAGCAGGGCAAACGTTATGACCGTTTTCGCGATCGCATTATGTTTCCTATTCACAATCGAAAGGGGGAGGTGATTGGCTTCGGTGGGCGTGTAATTAATCCTGAAGATACACCAAAGTATTATAACTCTCCAGAAACCCCTGTTTTTCAGAAAGGGCATGAGCTTTATGGGTTGTTTGTTGCGAGACGGGCAATAAGGGACGCAGGGCGTGTCCTTGTTGTTGAAGGATATATGGATGTGGTAGCCCTTGCGCAATATGGCATTGATTATGCAGTCGCTGCTTTAGGTACGGCAACAACTCCTTTCCATATTGCGAAGTTGATGCGACAAACCGACGAGGTGGTTTTTAGTTTTGATGGCGACCAAGCTGGCCGATCAGCTGCTTGGCGTGCAGCAATTAATGCTCTCCCTGCATTAACGGATAAGCTAAAATTACGGTTTATGTTTTTACCAACTGGACATGATCCAGATTCTTTTGTGCGTGAGTTTGGTAAAGTGCAATTTGAGATGGAGATACAAAGTGCGATGCCGCTATCGCAGTATATTGTCCAGCACTTGAGTGAACATAATCCGCTTCACTCTCAAGAGGATAGAGTGAAATTATTGAATGAGGCGGAGCCAATATTAAAGCAAATTAATGCACCAAGATTGTCTTTGATGCTCCGTAAAAAAATTGCTGAACTTGCGCAGGTAACAGATACGGAAATGCAAGGTTTATTAAAGCTGACAAAGGTGGGTAAGCCCACCGCGAAAGCGATACAGCGTCAATCCCGCTCGCCAATGTCAATTAAAAAGCGTTTGATGCTTTCGGCATTAATGCGACCAGATCTTGTAACAAAGGAAGATGTTGCTTTGGTGCCGAATGTGACAGACGAAGATCGCTTTTTAAATAAAGTGCTGAGTGTTTGTTTGGCTAACCCTTCTTACAAGCCAGCTGTATTGTTGCATAGCGTTAAGGGTGTTGATGCGGGACTGATGGCAGATGTGGAAAGTGAATTACATTTATTAGATGAAAGCCTCGATTTTGCGCTTGAATTTTCGGGTGCGCGTACCCAACTACTAGAGACTGTACAACAGATGAAGGAAACGCAATTGTTGCACCAGATTAAAGAGAAGCCAATCAGTGCGTTGACAGATGAAGAGCGTGAAATGCTTAAAAAGCTGGGGGTTAAATAGGCAATAAAAAATAGCTAAATGCATTAGCTGATATCAGCTTAGGAAGCTTCTTTTTATTGCTTTATCATATTAAAAGTGTGAAGAATAATGTATAATGCACGGTTACCTGAAATTAATCATTATTCTTGTTGTGAACTGTTGCAGCCGATATTTAAAAGATAAGGACGCAAGAATTAAAGGACGCGCATGGCTAGACCTAAATCAAAGAAAACCCTAGAAAAAGAGAAGCAAAAGCTTGCTACTGAAGCACTAAAGGATCCAGAGCTAATTGCATTGGATGCTGAGACAAGACGGACACGGTTAAAAACGCTAATCATTTTAGGAAAAGAGCGCGGATATTTAACTTACGCTGAAATTAATGATCATCTTCCAGACGATGTTTCTAATACGGATCAAATAGATGGCATCATTGGCATGATCAATGATATGGGTATTCAGGTTTATGAACAAGCACCTGATGCTGAAGCCTTATTAATGAACGATGCGCCAGCACCTGTTGCGGATGATGATGCGGTAGAGGAAGCCGAGCAAGCCTTGGCAACCGTTGACTCTGAGTTTGGTAGAACCACAGACCCAGTACGTATGTACATGCGTGAAATGGGCACAGTGGATTTGTTGACCCGTGAAAGTGAAATTGAAATTGCGCGTCGAATTGAAGATGGATTAAAGCATATGGTGCAAGCTATTGCTGCATGTCCAACAACGATTGCTGAGTTGCTTGCGATTGTTGAACGCGTTGAAAGCAATGAGATTAGTGTTGAAGAATTGGTTGATGGCCTGATTGATAATGATATTGGCTTAGACGAGGCCTTTGTTGCAGATGCTGCAGCTGCCAAATCCGATGAAGTTGATGAGGAAGAAGATGAAGAAGAGGAAGACGAAGAAGAGGCTGAAGCAAAAGCTGAAGCCATTTCTGCTGAAGCCTTATCTAGATTGAGAGAAGAAGTGATTGCACGTTTTGCCGTAATTCGTGAAACGAATGCAAAAATGAATGTGATTCGCGAATCAAGAGGCTCTCAAGATGCTGAATATAAACAGCTACATGAAGTCGTATTGAAAGAGTTAATGGTATTCCGCTTTTCTGCAAAACAAGTCGAGATATTATGTAATCAAGTGCGTGAATTAGTGCAAGATATCCGGACACATGAACGTAAGGTATTAGAGTTTTGCGTGAATAAAGCGGGTATGCCCAGACAATACTTTATTAAAAGTTTTATCGGGAATGAAGTGGCGCTGGAATGGTTAGATAAAGAGCTAGCTGAAGAAAAGTCATATACGGAAGCATTAAGCCGTTTTAGAGATTCAGTGATTGATCAGCAAGACCGTTTAATTGTTTTACAAGAAAAAGTCGGCTTGCCAATTAAAGAATTAAAAGATATTAATAAGCAGATGACGACAGGTGAAGCAAGAGCACGCCGTGCTAAGCGGGAAATGATTGAGGCTAACTTGCGTTTGGTGATTTCAATTGCTAAAAAATACACCAATCGTGGTTTGCAGTTCTTGGATTTAATTCAAGAAGGTAATATTGGGTTGATGAAGGCGGTTGATAAATTTGAATATCGTCGTGGTTTCAAATTCTCAACTTATGCGACTTGGTGGATTCGACAAGCAATTACAAGGTCGATTGCGGATCAAGCCCGCACGATTCGTATTCCTGTACATATGATTGAAACGATTAATAAAATGAATCGAATTAGTCGCCAGATTTTGCAAGAGACTGGACAAGAGCCAGATCCAGCGTTGTTGGCTGAGAAAATGGAAATGCCTGAAGATAAGATTCGTAAAATTTTGAAAATTAGTAAAGAGCCAATTTCAATGGAAACACCAATTGGTGATGATGAGGATTCTCATTTGGGTGATTTTATTGAAGATACAACAACATTGGCGCCAATGGATGCTGCTGTTTATGGTAGCTTGCGAGACGCAACATCTGAAGTGTTAGAATCATTAACGCCACGTGAGGCAAAAGTATTAAGAATGCGTTTTGGTATTGAAATGAATACAGACCATACTTTAGAGGAAGTTGGCAAGCAATTTGATGTAACACGTGAACGTATTCGTCAAATTGAAGCGAAGGCGTTACGTAAGTTACGTCACCCTACCCGTTCAGAAAGATTAAAAAGCTTTCTAGAAACTGGGCAGGATTAGAGACTAAAGTTTCTGGCCCTCTAGCTCATGCTTGGTTAGAGCAGCGGACTCATAATCCGTTGGTGCCGTGTTCGACTCACGGGGGGGCCACCAAAGATTTAAAGCGATGCAAGATGGGTCGTTTTTTGTAATCAATCACTAGAGGAGCATGAATTGAACACAACATTAGTACTCGAATATCTCAAAAAACACGGTCAAAAACTAGATAGAGAAATTGCACAACAAACAGGTATTCCACTTGAAGCCGTGCACGCATCGATTCAAGAGTTAGAAACGACTAAAGCGGTGTCTAGTTGTAGTGTGACCAACTTTGATAATGGCGTGGCTATTGAAGGCAGATTGTGCAGAATTTCTGGATATATTCCCCCAGCAGCACCTGGTAGAAAATCATCGCCTCAGCCATCATCATGATGGGTTATAGATGTGAATATTGAACGATTCACGGATGCATTAAAAATGGCTCACTTATTTGTGGGCCGTTTTTTTAGGTTGAAATATTAAATGTTGATAGTAGTTAATGCTTGAAAAGTGATGGCACGTTGACTACCTGTCAGTGCCAATAAAGGCAATTGCGCTAGTACATGGTCAGGCGATGAGTCGGTGGGAGTTGTTGGTGAATTAACCTAACGTATTAGTTGACTGATCTTTCAGCCCTTTTTAGGTCGGTCTTAATTGCACTGGTGCGTTGGGAAAAGTACAGATTAAAGTAATTGAATATTTCTTTTGCCTTTATTAGAAGGTGATCTGCTGAGTGACGAATGTGGTCTGTGTCGTTAACCAGTGTTGATGCGTTTATGCTCAAGTTACTGGCTTTGGGTGCATGAAAAAGCGCTTGAAGTTCCTCATCATTTCCTCTTTCTACTGTAACCGCTATTTCTAAATCGCTTGTTAAGCGGGTCGCCCAGCTAAGGTTAGTTAATTCAACTGGAATTTGAAATACTTTAATGAAGATGAGTTGCTGTTTTATCTGTAACTGCTTCGATTTTATTGCGAATTGATAAAGTGATGGCAACTAAAGTTGGATCAAAATGCTTTCCACTTTCTGATGCGATATAGTCAAATGCACTATCCATCGTCCATGCTTCTTTATATGGCCTTTTACGTGTCAACGCATCTAACACGTCTGCAATAGCAACAATTCTGGCAGAGAGCGGAATTTGATTGCCTTTAAGCTGGTATGGATAGCCGCTTCCATCAAAATGCTCATGATGCCCTAATGCAATTTCACCGCTCATTTGTAAGTATTTAGATGCACTATTTTTAAGGATGTCATATCCGATAATCGTGTGTTTGCGCATGATGGCTTTTTCCTGCGCATCCAAAGGTCCCTTTTTGACCAGAATATGATCTGGTATTCCAACATTACCAATGTCATGTAGGGGGGAGCATAATTCAATGGTATTGGCATCGTCTTCTGAAAGGCCTAGTTCTTCCGCAATCGCTCTACTGTATAGCGCCATACGTTGTAGATGCATGGCGGTGTCATAATCTTTGTATTCTCCTGTACGTGCTAGGCGCATTAAGATTTCCTCTTCGCGCGCGCTGATTTCGGTTGCCGCTGACTTGACCTTTTGTTCTAGTGCGTCCCCTCTTTTTTGTAGTGTTAAATAGTGGTGTCGCATCGCTAGGAGATGATGGCATCTCACTTTGCATTCATAGATATCCACAGGTTTAGTTAAGAAGTCGGCAGCGCCAGCATCCAGAGAAGCGTAACGTGTCTCAGTATCTTTTTTGGCAGTAATCATCACGATCGGTACGTGAGCGTATTGCGGCAACATTTTAATTAAGCGGATAAACTCAACACCATTCACCCCAGGCATAAGGAAGTCAACGAAAACCAAGTCTGCAACATGTTGTGCGGACCACACTAATGCACTTTCAGGATCGCTTTTCTCCACTACTTTTATATGAGGACTGATGCCTCGAACGACTTGCGACAGAATTGCTCGACTGCTCGATTGCTTATCAAGAATAAGGACAGTGCTATTCTTGAACGATTGTAAATCCATCATTTTTTATCCTAAAAATAGCATTGACCTGGATAATTGATTAAAGAAAAGATGGATCTTCTTATTCATTTAGCCATTCAACATTGAGTTTAATGTAAGTGCTCAAACTAATTTGTAGGCAGTAATTTTGCCATAATAACTAGAAAATACTAGTAATAATTTAATCCGTATTGGACTGTGGTTTTAAATCAAAAGCAATGCAAATGCGCTTGTCGTCCGATTGAAAAGGAATGGTCCGGTGGAAAAGTGAAGATGGGAAAAGAACAATGTCGCCTACCTTAGGCAATATGGATGAAGTGGGGAAATCGCGGATTGTTTTTGATGCTTGTATTGGATAATTGTCACCATGGGTGCCATATTCAAAAGCACCTTCATCACCATTCGTTTTTGGCATGGCTAAGTAGACGGCACCACTAATCCAACCAATTTCATGAATATGTGGACTCAAATGTCCACCTTTATGCATGCTGACATACCAGGAGCTCGTGAATTCGAGCGTTTTTGGAAAAGATTGAATAAGTTCACAATTGGCTTGTTGGAAATGATGTTGATAACGTTTAAATGCTTCAATGATTAGTGCTGCTAATTGTTGAAAAGAAGCCTCTGGTCGTTTGAATAAGTTACCAGCAGATTGTTTGCCATAATGCAACATACCTTGAACACGCTCAGCAATATCTGCATGTTCAATGTCATGAAGGAGCTGTTTGCGTAGTAGGCTATTCGGTTGTGCAAGCTCAGTCAAACTTTGTTGATAAACATAATCAATGCCATTTTTGCAGAAGTTATAGGCATTTTCTTGGTCGAAATTAATCGCATAATGCGTGGCTAAAGTTGCAATAAGGGGGGATGTATGTCGCGATGTTTCAATGACATGATCTAATGCTTTTTTGAAGTCGTTAAAACACTCCGCTTTATAGAGGCAATACATTTGCCGCGCTTGCCAGTCATCAAATTGTGAGCGTTCAAAAAAACTGGCTGCTTCTGTATAGCGCTTAGCTAAATAACAAAATTCACCCATATTATAATTAGCGTTAGGATGGTTGGGGTTGCGAGCAAGTGCTGCTTGATAGCTATGCACGGCGGCATCCATATCACCATTATCACGTTGAGTTTCACCTAAATAGTTATAGGCATCCGTATAATTTGGGAATAACTGGATGGCTTGTTGGTAGCTTGTAATTGCTTCTTTGAGCGCACCTTGATCACGTAGGGCTGTACCAAGGTTGTAGTAACCACGCGCATCTTTAGGATTAATTTTTAACCCTTTTTTATAACTTGTGATGGCTTCATCTAACATGCCTAGTCGTTGCAGAACTGTACCTAAATTACCATGTGCTTCAAAAAAACTGGGTTTGATACTGATGGCTTTATGATAAGCGCTGATAGCCTGCTCAAATTGATTTATATGATTAAGTGCAATAGCAAGGTTGAAATATAAGTCGGCATTATTGGGTTGTATTTGGATGGCATTTTGGTAGCTAAGCGTTGATTCTAAGAACTTCTGCTGACCATCTAAGGCGAGTGCAAGGGTATGATGCAGAATAAACGTACGCGGGTGCTTTGCAATCAATTGTTTTGCTGTTTGCTCGGCAGCTGCAAAATGCCCACCATTAAGTTGTTGGATAAGTTGTTGTGTTTCTTGATGACTAGGTTGTGATGTATTTGCCATGACGTAAAGATAACATAAGGTAATAAAATGTTACATTATTGGGGGGTCAAACACTAATATTTTCTACTCTGGCGGCTAATTGTTTAAGAATGCGTATGGCGATATACGGATAGTCAGTCAGCATGACATCAATATTTTCAGCATGGATGACGATGATGTGCGCTTCAGGCGAGGTCACAATCGCATTATGAACGCTTGGGTGGCCAGTTAAACTGGCTGTTTCACCAAAATATTGTCCCACACTAAGCGAGCGGAGAACCTTGTCACCTAAGGTTAAGTTAACAGCTCCTGCCACGATATAGTAAAGCTTACGCTCTGTATTGCCAACGGTGAACACATACTCACCTGCTTGAGGTGCAATGCCATAACGGCGCATCAGTGCTTCAGTATAGTTAGCTTTTTCAGGCTGTTCATCAAAAAGCCCTTTTAATAAGAGGGCATCTTGTTTTCTTAAAGTTGCAATTAAAACAGAGCCTAATAAGAAAGCCGCAAAATTTGCATAAAGCCAAGTAATCGAGACAAACATATTCTTCATACTGCCAAATACAGCGCCATAGCTTTGGTTGACGGAGAAAAATAATGAGAATGCTGGGCGCATCATTAACCATACTAAGGCGGACGAAAATGCACCCATTAAAATATGACGCATGATGACACGCATTGGGAAAAACATTTTGTAAAATGAAGCGATTAAACACGTTGTAATGGCTAATGTAGTGGTATCACCGATTAAGTTTAATGTCTTTTTAGGAAGATACACCGCCAAGAAGCCGACCAATTCTTCTACAATATAGCCAGCCGCGGTAAAAGCGAAAAAAAGAAGCAATATCCCCATAACAGAAAGAATGTCGGCAATTTTGCTTTTAAGGAAAGAAGGCTTTTCGGTTAGAGAAGATATATTGTAGAAAGAAGTGCGCATTGCTCTAGCTAACGGCGTAATTGCCCAAAACAAAACAAGCAATCCAAGTGCACCCCAAGCCGCTTTGGTTGTTGATGCGTTGTAAACCTCAGTCATAATGATGCTGCTAAAATCAGGCATGATATTGCTGGTTAAGATCGCCAATTTCACAATCGCATAGTCAGATGAAAATACTAAACGACTGAGCAAGTAAAAAACAAGTAAAACCATCGGGATGAGGGCAAATAAAGCGTAAAAAGAAAGCGCGGCAGACAGCCCTAAAATATTATGTCTACCGAAACCGACTAATGTTTCGCGCAGTACAAATAGCAAAGTGGCATACTCTTTCTTAGAATAGGCAACTAATGGTTTGCTAATCGCAGGATGCGCTGCGAATTTCTTGATGCAAGCTTTGACTACGTTTAGATTGCTCAATGATTGAAAGTGTCCTTTGATGAGAATGAATGATGTGTATTAGTTCAATCAATGTTGGTATTTTGCTGCTTTTTAAATTTTTCTGTTGCACCAACCAGAGCAGAAATGACACCTGGTTCCATCGCAGAATGGCCAGCATCTTGAACAATAACATACTCAGCCTGTGGCATCGCTTGTGAAAGTAGCCAAGCAGTATAAGGAGGGCATACCATATCATAACGACCCTGAACAATAACTGTTGGGATATGAGAGAGTGAACCCGCATTTTCCAAAATAGCCTCGCCATCGACAAAACATTGATGGCGAATATAATGGATCTGAACGCGGGCGCGCGCAACATCAGCCACCTGAGCAGTAAGTAGCTCCTCGCTGGATAGCGTTGGTAAATTCGGTTGCTTTGTGTCAGTAGCTTGTAAACGCATGATGCTGCCTTCGTAATTATTCCAGGCCACTGCTGCAGGATGGCTGATAGAAATATCATCTGAAGAGACTCTACGTTCAAATGCTGTTAGTACGTCATCACGCTCATGCGCGGGTAAATATTGTAATAAGGTGTTCCAAACGTCAGGATAAAAGTGTTTGATATCGCCTAAAAACCAATTCAATTCAGACTGGCGACTTAAAAAAATACCACGCAGAGTTAAAGAAAGGACATAATCTGGATACTGCGTAGCATAAGCCAAAGCAAGCGTACTCCCCCAGGAGCCACCAAAGACATGCCAAGACGCTATATTAAGGTGTTGACGAAGTGCTTCAATATCACCAACTAAGTGTGGTGTGGTGTTATCAATTAAGCAACCTTGCGGTAGACTTCTATTACAACCGCGCTGGTCAAGTAAGATAATGCGATAGTGCGCAGGGTCAAAAAAGCGTCTCTGACCTGGATTGCAACCACTGCCAGGCCCGCCATGCAAAAAAACAACAGGGCTACCATTGGGATTGCCAGCTTCTTCGTAGTAAATAGCATGTAATTGATCTACTTTAAGCCAATTATGATTAAAAAATTCAATTTCAGGATATAAATTGTAAGTGTTTAGACACATATTCAAGTTAAGCTTTCTGTTTGATTTAATTACAAAAAATTATTGTACTAGAAAAAGATGTAATATATTTTCTAAAAAATGTTACTAAATTGTAACTAAAGTGTTGCAATTGATAATTAAATGATTTATATTGCAATCCTCACATGAGAATGTGAAACAAATGTTCGACGTAGGTTTGATGTTTTAGTAATAACAACTTCTTAAGTTTTATTGCCCGAACAAAAAATTTAAATCGTACAATTTTAAAACCCTTAGTAATTAACTTTGGAGATAAACATGCAAGTAAATAAAATTAAGCTAGCTTTAGGCTTAGTAGCAGCAACAATGGCAATGCCAATGGTTGCTTCAGCTGCTGCAGACCAAGAAGCGGCAATGAAAAACGCTAACAACTGGGCTCACCCACGTGGTCAACATGACAACTCAGGTTACAGTGCATTAGCGCAAATCAACAAAGGTAACGTTAAAAACCTTAAAGCAGCTTGGACATTCGCTACTGGTGTTAACCGTGGTCACGAAGGTTCTCCAGTTGTTGTTGGTAACATGATGTATGTACATACAGCATTTCCAAACAACATCTACGCACTTGATTTAAGCGACAATCAAAAAATCGTTTGGTCATACTTCCCAAAACAAGATCCAAGCGTTCAAGCGGTACTATGCTGCGATAACGTAAGTCGTGGTCTTGGTTACGGCGATGGCAAAATCTACCTTCAACAAAATGATGGTAATTTAGTTGCATTAGACGCTAAAACTGGTAAAAAACAATGGTCAGTATTAGTTAACGATCCTAAAGTTGGTGCTACAAACACAAACGCTCCGCATGTTATCAAAGACAAAATCTTAACAGGTTGTTCTGGTGCTGAGTTTGGTGTACGTTGCTTTATGGCAGCTTACAATGCTAAAGATGGTTCATTAGCATGGAAAGCATACTCAACAGGTCCTGACTCTGAAGTATTAATCGGTGATGACTTCAACTCTGCTAACCCACAATACAGTGCTTTGTCAGTATACAAAGACATCAACGGTGGTAACAAAGAAGGCGGTTCTTTTGAAGCGCTTAAAATGGGCGAAATGAAAATTGGTGAAAAAGACCTAGGTACACGTACATGGTTGAAACCACAAGCAGTTCAAGATGGTTGGCAACATGGTGGTGGCTCTACTTGGGGCTGGTGGCCATATGACAAACGTACAAACTTAGTTTACTACGGTACAGGTAACCCTTCAGTTTGGAACCCAGATGTACGTCCAGGCGACAACAAATGGTCAATGACTATTTTTGCTCGTGATTTAGATACTGGTATTGCTAAATGGGGCTACCAAATGACTCCACACGATGAGTGGGATTATGATGGTATTAACGAAGTGATCTTGTTCGACAAAGGTGGTAAAACATATGCATGGCATCATGACCGTAACGGTTTTGCATATACATTCAACGCAGGTACTGGTTCACTAGTTGCTGCTGAGAAAGTTCACCCATTTGTTAACTGGGCAACACACGTTGACATGAAAACTGGTGTTCCACAAAAATTAGCATCAGCTTCTACTCACCAAGACTACAATGCAAAAGGCGTTTGTCCAGCTGCATTAGGTACTAAGGATCAGCAGCCTGCTGCTTATTCACCTAAAACAGGTCTTGTTTATTCTCCACTAAACCACGTATGTATGACATACGAGCCAGTTGAGTCTAAATATGTTGCTGGTCAACCATGGGTTGGTGCTACATTGACTATGTTCCCAGGTCCTGACGGTGTGATGGGTGGCTTTGCTGCTTACAACCCAATGACCAACAAAAAAGTATGGTACAACAAAGAGAAATTCTCTGCTTGGGGTGGTGCTTTAACAACTGCTTCAAACTTAGTGTTCTACGGTACTCTTGATCGTTGGTTTAAAGCGTTAGATGCACAATCAGGTAAAGAACTATGGAAATTCCAAGTTGGTTCTGGTGTGATTGGTAATGCATTTACATACGGCCATGCTGGTAAACAGTACGTCGGTACGCTATCTGGTATCGGTGGCTGGGCTGGTGTTGCGATGAACCTTGGTTTAACTACTCCAACAGACGCACTTGGTGCTGCTGGTGGTTATGCTGAACTAGTGAATTACAACGCTGCTCCTGGTGCAGGTGCTGTAAACGTATTTAGCCTATAATTTAGTTAATCTAAATA
>Ga0129324_10000386_pt1 | contig 32432 bp, 61 predicted proteins | sample CPBDNA_7_FD_96879 | JGI IMG/M metagenome (GOLD analysis project Ga0129324, IMG submission 96879) | Freshwater to marine salinity gradient microbial communities from Chesapeake Bay, USA - CPBay_Spr_15_0.2_DNA | ecosystem: Environmental > Aquatic > Marine > Coastal | place: USA: Chesapeake Bay...
GCTCTTCAAAATTAATCATTCGTTACTCCAACCTTTGACGTACTCATCCGAAAAATTATATCGGGAGAATTCCTGACGGCGGATGAACTTATACCGGCGGGTCTTTGAAAGTTCACAAACAAATCCCTCACTTAATATAGGAGTTCTCTCTCCGGGGTTCTCCACATTGCGTTTGCGCTCGACATATGCGGTATTCAAGTCGTCTGCAAATACATCTTCCAGTGTATTTATAATAGAATGTTTTACTCGGATCAGATTGGCGTATGTCGTCATGATCGCATGAATATGGCGTTTGACATTTGCCATATCTGCCGCAAATCTCTGCTCTCTATTGGTAATGCCCAATGGAGTTTTGAGCTTGGTGACAAAGTTGTTATGTCGCTCTGTCATATACTGGGTGATGAGATGCAACCAATCATCACCCTCGACATCAACATCGAATTTGATTGTGTAGTTATAGAATGTCTTGATATCGGCGGACATATACTTAGCGAAGGCCATGGCCTCTTCTGATATCGATCCAATACCACCATTTCTGATGATGTCCCGAATCTTGTCCCGGGTGCCAATTAAGGTCCGGCGATGGTTAGCATACTCGTGCCAACATGTTTGAGTGTCGTCATTGATTGTGACATCACCAACAAATGTGTGCCAGTACATGCCGAGGATCGGCGGCTTCCGACCGCTCTCGCAGTCCCGGAAGTGATCAACCGGAACCTGATATTTGATGACGTTCGGGCGATACTCATATACTAGTATTGGATTGCCGATCTTGGTGTGGCCAATCACCTCAAGTTTGATGGCATATTTGTCCCATAGCATGTCACCAACAGCCCATCCGTTTTCAATATTGCCTTCGAGGCACATAAATGCGAGCACAAGCTTCTCGGCAAGGCCCGGATGCATCCCGGGGTTATTTCTGATTTCTCTGGCGGAATAGTATCGCAACGGGGTCTTTGATAGAGCGGCCTTTGTCCCAACAAAGAATTTACCGGTGTCGGGGCAGATACCCGCCGCAATTGCCGGGGCGCCGTCGATCTTTTCGGACCATATACCTTCTGGGATATCACCGAGGAAATCCCCTATCATGGCAGTCGAGCCACAGAACAGGATATCCTCAAAATGTTCCATATGTTCTTTCATATCTTCACCTTGAGCCCTATTCTGGTCGAGCCCGAGGATGGGCCGCCGTATGTTGAAAGATGGAATTGGGTCAGCATCGGGAAGTCCGGTACGCCCAATAGATTATCCCCATGGCCCGTGAAATATATGTCGGACGTCCGGCTTCCTCTATCATATACCACGAAATAGTTGTCTCCGCCATCCCTAAAATGATCGACCAACACATTGCGCATCGAGTGCAGCATGTCCGGACAATCTATTCGAAATTCGCTTGGGAGTTTGCCGGATTTGCCGACGCCATGATCACCCGCAAATCCTATGGATGGGTCGAGTGATTGGTAATGGTCCATCAGAGACACGAAGGTGTCTTCGGATGTGCCGTAGATCGACGCCAGACGGTCAAGGAGAGGCGGATAGGATTTTCTGGATGCAGACTTGTCAAACAGCGTGATGGGCGCTGACGGGCTTCCAGTTCCCTTGATTTCGAATTGCTGGATGGTGCCGTCTATCGACACGACAAGATCGGGGGCGGTCGAACCCGGAGGGGCGCTGGACACGAACTCATAATCGACGGAGGAGTGTAGAAACTCTGCGACGGAGTTTTGTGCCAGCGCCCCATGAGCGACTCGGCTCTGCCTGTTCCCCGATGGCTTGGCGACTTTCGAGATATGGATGAACCCGGCGGCAGGTCCTGTTGGGCCGGTCAGAGAAACTTCCCCGAACACTCCCCGACAATCTGCGCCAGCATTCTCTCGGTCAGCCAATTCCGTTGATGTGAACCACACCGGCGTGCCCGGTGCAAGTTCATGGCCATCGGGGAATAGGCATGCTGCACCGACTACGTCATAGCCATCAGGAGAGGAATGGCAGGTGACGTAGTCGGTGCGTTCCCCTGCGCCGGAAAACCGTATGTTGTTTTCTGTCGCTGGGAAATTCTTGGCTGTGAATGTAGCCATTAGATCGGATCAGACATCGCTTCGAGGCCGCATGTCATGAATGGGATGAATGCTTTCCACTGATCGTCCGGACCCTCGGGATCGCCATACTTTTCGGCAAGAGCTTTTGCGGCGAGGATGATACGATCCTGTGTGGCAATCACATATCGGGGGTGAAGTGAGGCGGGCCGGGCTGGCGAAATAATACCATCGTCCGCCAACCGTTTGAAGATTGTGTCCTTGGACAGCCACGATTGATCACCGTATTCGATTGTTGAACCATAGCTCGGGGAGCTGCCCCATCCTCCATCACCTTCCATATCCATCATCCTTCATTGCGTCCATGACAAGTTCCACAAGTGGAACAAAGCCCTTCCATTCATCAGCCGGGACTATTTCCGGGTCACTTGGATATAGCTCGGCGAGTGCCTTGGCTATATTGATTTTCAGAAAGGCATCACCAACATAGACAGGTCTTTGCGAACTATCTTGACCATCGAGCGTCATTTTGCCGGTGGCCTTGTTGAATGTGCCACTGATAGTTCCACTCATGACGTTTGCGTTTTCGGCTTCGACAAGTTCGGCACGGCTGCCCGCCGCCGCCGCCGCCAACGCTCTGAGCCAGAAACCCTCCGGCATGGTTGACATGGCCATGTCAACGTCACGGGATTCGTCCCACCATGCTTTGGTTGGCTCAGACAGCATGGCAGATGCCCTCGGAAATTAGATTAGCCGCAGTCCGGCCATAGAACCCCTGCAGGGACCACACTGTGCCGGTGTTGATCAGGTGCTGCCATGCCTCGATAATCTCATCTTCGTCATTCTCGCCCTCGGCGTCTTCGATCAGCATGATTGCATCAAGGTCCGTCATGATCATTCTCCATCTCTAATAGAAAACCATTCTAACATAAGAAGTCGTTCGAGTCCATAGGCTTCTACTTCCCATGGCAGTTGATCGTATTCCGTATCATCCGGAACGTCCACGGAATTCCATGTTGTCAGTCCGGTCAATGGATTTGTGCCCATGCTGCCTCGAACAATCTGCCAGACATGGATGCATTCGTGTACGAAGTTCTGGATCATGTAATCGTGCTCAAGGCCATTCATGATTATGATCAAGAACACGCCTTTGCGCTCATGCATGGTCGCTTCCACGTCACCGATGGTCCGCCCGAATGCAAGCTCGACATTGGTGCCGAGCGGCATTGACAGTCTATCGAACAACCAGTTCCATACAGCGTGAAGCTCATCTTCGGCATCCGGGCGCTGGTGGACATATAGGGTCATCGGGGATGGGTGATCTTACCGACAAACCAGCCGATACCATATGATCCGACAAGGATCGTGAAGAGCTGGGTGAATCCATGCCCGAACATCGCAGTGATGGCGCTGGAATAGCACACGGCCAGACCGGCTACAATTGCGATCATGATGATTTTCTTGGTATCCATTATTTGTCCCCTTTCAGGAAATCGAGAAGGCGGGTTGTCATGATCCACGTCGCAAACAGGTATATCGTGGGCAGGGTGACGATAAGGGACCAGTATCCATACGCCCCACCTGCGTACCATCCCATGAGCCATGCCACGATGTAGCAGATGGCGTGTCTAACAAACATATTCATATCCTTAATCCAAGTCCAGACGAATGCCGAGATAAATTGGGAAGCGAGGCCGCCCGTTTGTTCCGACACCCTGAAATTTGAATGTCACCATTTTGCCGATGTAGTCCTCACGGTTATCCCACATCTCGGCACGTTGCTGCATATCATAGCCGGAGCCGCAATCAAATTCAAGCCCATTCCATGAAATCTTCCATGCGCCCAACAGCCCGGCGGGAATAAGTCCCTCGGCATGTGTGGATCGCTCGGTCCTGCCGAGATTGTTTGTCACGGCCTCATTGGTATTGTGCATCATCTCGGTGTATCCGATGATCTTGCCTTCGTCGTCATCGAACTTCTTGATCTTCAAGAGGATTGCCTGTTTCACGCTCGATCTCCCGTATTTGTAAAGACCCTTCGGATCACGGATCATGGTGCCCTCCCAGCCATCGGCCAGATGTTGGATGGCCAGCTCACATAGTTGGATGACATCATAGACAATCGTATGCGGGACATACACAATGCACTCATGCGCCTTGGACTTCCGGAACAAATGCTCCAGCCGGTCCTCATATGCCATGTCGGGGTATGTGAAGTCATCAAACGCATGGAAGCGCCAGTATGGCTCACCGGTCGAACGCATGACATCCGACTGGACATCATTGAATTCCTTCATCTTGGTGCAGGCCTCATCCCAATATGTGATGATCTCGCCATCCAGATTGTCGGGCACAAAGCGGGCAAAGCGCTGGATATACACATTCCGGATTGGCTTCAAGCTCCGGGTCTGGAACTCACCCTCACGTTTGAGAATGCGAATCCCGTCGAGCTTCGGGGTTGCGATGATCGGGAATTTGAGATTGTCGTAGTCCTCGATTGTCTTGAGGGTTCCGGCGAGCAATGGCTTGAATGGCTTCATGGGTAGTCTCCTTAAATGCCGCCGACCGTGAGCTTGTTGCCGTCAAGCAATCCGTCACGGTGGCTTTCGATCATGACAGCTGTCTTGAGCTGCCGCAGGTATTGTTTGGCGATGAGCGAATATGCATCCTCACCGGTCTGTCGATACGCAAAGTACGCCGCCCACAGCGGTTTGTCAACCATGGTCTGCACAGCGAACGCAAAATCCTTTGGGGACATGTCAAATGCGTTGGCCTTCTCGACAAACCCTGTCAGCTTATCCGCCCGGCCCTGAATGGATGACCGAAGCTTCGACGCATATTCACCGATCCAGACCTTGCGGTCGTCATCCAGCATCGGGATGAGATCATCCAGCTGGTTGTTCAGAATGACTTCGATGATCCGGCGTTCAGAACCCGCCAAGTCGATGCAGCGGTGAAGGGCGACATACTCATCAGCCTTGATCTTCACACGGTGACCATCAGGCCATACAAGGACAACGCCCTCATCACCCTTCAACTCTCGGACACTTTGCACGAAATTCTCAAGCACAAAATCACACTCGGTGATCAGCTTGATCTGCCGAGGGACGATGGACAGGTAATTACCGGTCACATTGTTGCGAACAGCCAACAGGCGCAGTTCGGACTTCTCATATGGAAGCACGATACGATTTGTGGGCGAGGTGAATTCATAGATCGGAGTGTAACCGGTTTCCATGTAATTGATCATCTCACGGCGATCCCATTCCAGCATGTCAACTTCGTGCAATGCCTGCACAGCGACATCGGACAGACCCTTGCGGGTCATGAAGTGCAGCTCGCCATTGAGCATGACAGGGTGGATCATCGAGCCATCGAGTTTGGTCTGGACCGAGATCGGCTCACACCAGTCAAGCGCTTCCATGGAGGATTCCGGGCGCTCATTGAGATTGAAGAATTTGTGGAATGGCCGAGCAAGAATCTTCCCGTCCAGTCCAAATTTCAGGCCACGGCCTTCAAGATGAATTGGCTTGGTAAAGGTTTCGGGTGAAGAAAACACGTAATCGATACATGTGCCCCATTCACGCTCAAGGATAACGAAACCCGGAGTGTCCTTGAACTCATGCACAATGTCATCGAGGTGATTGATGATTGGGAACTTGTTCATAGGACTTCTCCGGGTTGCGATAGACTTCATATTACAGGATCATGAGATCATGTCAACTGATATATTCAAACACAGACACGAATGGGAGATCATCACCTGCAAGCGCATGTTTCTTGGATGACTGGAATGTCATGTGATGTTTCGTGATGATCTCCGGATTGGTTGTGGTGCTCGATGGATCATAGCTTTTCAGCTTTTCGTCCAGCGGGCGATCAATGATCACATAGTTCACATTGACTTCACCAGTATCGGCGCCTACAGCCGCAAGAAGTTTCTTGCGATCACCAGCACGGAGATTGGTGGCGTCAAACTGGACATCCAGTCCGGCATCAAGCCGAGCCTTGGTAATTGCATGCGCAGCTGTGAATGTCGTATGAAACCCTTCGGGAGTATATGCCCGCTTGGCATAGTTCACACCACCGAATTGAATGGAGCGGATCGTGTCGGTGGACACGATTGAGCTGCGAGGAAATCCTTGATCTTTGAGCCACGAAGACTTCCCGGCGCCGGATGGGCCGATCAGGACACTCAGGAGTGGCTTGCGTGGACGCTTTGGTGCGGCGGGTGCATTGGTATCAAAGTCGCCCGGGGCGACCTGAAAGCAGGTCACACCCTCTTCACGCCACATATCAACAACACACTGCCGATCATCATAGACGACATCCGGAGCACAGCCGTTCGCCCGGGCTTCATTGAGCCATTCACGCTTGATCGTGACATCGGATCGATAGTCAGTGCTCGAACGCATGTTCCCGATGAGATCACGGGCTGCAACCATATCCAGAGTGGGGGTGTAGAGTGTGCCGATATGCTGATCGAGCCAGATCGCCGTCTTGAGCATGACCGCATCGCTGCGGCCTGACCAGATTTCGACATTGTGGCCCATATCAAAGTGTGCCTGCAGAGCCTTGATCACCGGAATGTTCGGAAGGTCTTTGTCACATGCCTCGAAGAAGCTATCCCAGTCCCGGGCGCCATCACGGACATAGTGTGTCCGGTGGTCAATCAGGGCAAGGGTGCCATCCAAATCAAACACGAAATTCATAATACTCTCCAATTCAATTGATGGCCCATCATACAGGACCACTCCCAGATGTCAACCGGTATAAATAATAGAAACACATTAACCCCAAGGAATTTACATGTCAGCTCTCATTACAGGATCATTCACTGGCACCGGCCAATCTAATTCAAAATTCATCGTGCGCAATTTCAACGTATCGATCCTGTTTGGTGCTGCGGTCGGCACAGTCCAGCTGCGACGGTCATTCGATGATGGATCGACATGGGAAGTGGTTGCATCATATACGGGTGACACCGCAACATATGTGTTCGAGCCAGAGCTGCAGGTACTATACGAACTCAATTGCTCGGCATATACATCGGGCACAATCACATACAGAATAGGTGGGAGCGGTATCTAATGCAAGAAATAACTCTCACGGATGCTGACGGGAACCGGATAGTTGTTGACAATTATTCCGGCGCTCTATCAGTTATGGATGTTGCACACTACCACATCCACGAAGGGCTATTCTATACGATATCTCGAACAGAACTAGCGCTGGCCGATAATGCCAGCATTATGTTCTATATCGTGCCGAATCAACTCCGGCTGCATTTGCGGGTCAGTGCCCTATCAGGCGGCGATGGCATGCTTGAGTTGTTCGAAAATCCAACAGTATCTGCAAATGGCACGGCACAGGTTGGCATCAACCGGAATAGATATTCGGCAAATGTTCCGGACTCTGCGATGTACTATGGGCCGACTGTCACCGGCGATGGGACACGAATCTTTGATGCAATTTCGCCCGGGGGATATAAGAATTTCAGCACAGGCGGTGAGTTCGGACTCACTGGTGAATATGTACTGAACCATGACAGAACGTATCTGGCCCGTATGACAAATTTGTCAGGACAAGCAGCTCCAATTGCTCTTATCATGGACTGGTATGAGAATCCCGGGTACTATTAGACCTCGTCATATCCTAGATAGATGATGTTCATCATTGTCTGCAAAGCCGCCTTTGTGCGATCATGCATACGTTGATCCTGTTCGAAGATGTCATTGATGATATTGGTCAACAGCAGCGCATTGACCTGAGCACCGTCATCAAGTGCAACGGACATGTCAAGGGCCGTCGCAACATCAGCAGCATTCAAAATGACAATCTTGTCACGGTCCAGCTTGTATTCAATTACAGCTGGGCCGATTTTGCTTGTGTAGTGTTGTGAAAAATCTGCGGACATGTCATTCACTCCTTCGATAAGTGATTTTGAAATTACCGAACATGAAGTCGATCAGCAGTGCGCCGATAACAGCGAGCCAGATCGGGATCGTTCCGAGTTCGGGGTTGTGAAAGATGACGGCCAAATGGTCGTCCATACAATACCACAGGATAATAGCAAGAATCATAACATCAGTCCTCTTTGACCCACCGACGATTTTCGTCCATGTGTACGGTTGGAGAAACGGACCACCGTTGGGTCCAGTTTGGTAATTGGCCATCGGCCCGGGCTTCGTGGAATTCCAGAGCGCCCTTGTTGACCAGTGATTTCAGAACCAGCTGGACTGCCCGTATATGCTTGACCGAGCGCTGGCGAGTAACTTCCCACAGATCAACGGCATTGTCGCCGTTCGCAGCATGAGCCACAGCATCCATAACATCAACTTGATTGTCGGTGAGTGTGAAGGACTTGGTCATGGGCGTCTCCTCGGGTTTCAAACTATGACGTATGTATACCCGAGGAGTTATTCCATGTCAAGCGCTAGATTGCAGCACGTTCCCGAATTTTATTCAGGGTCTCGTCGGTCTTGCAAACACCCGGGCGAAGGCCATCGAAGGATGGGTCATATACGTACACATCAACCAGATCGTTGACATATGGCCCATTCTCATCCCGGGACGTGACACCGGCATATACGGCCTGACGGCCACGCTTGGATGTCTTGCCGCCGTGCACAGGATTCTTGTACACATCCTGCCATGCACCATTGATGAAAATCGCATTGGCCTTCATGGCGAACTGTAGCGTATCCCGATTGACACCCTGTAGAAGAGCGCCGCCCATTCCGAACACGACATTGTCAGCCGCAAAACCGGCTTTGGCGAGATTCGCCAAAATGGTATCGATGGAGTCGAGATTGATGCCGTCGCCCTGCAGAACCCGGATGAATGGTGGCAGAACCTTGAAACCCTTGGAGTTTTCGGTGGTCCCGAATTTACCGGCCAGAAGCTTGACGCATTTAACCGGAACGATAGTCGGATCACCAGAGTCCGGGCGGACAACCAATCGAGAGCCACGGTCCCCAAGGGCGACGACTTCATCATACAATTCTTCGCCGTAGATCGTGGCACAGGCATTATAGATATCGTAGCTATCCGAGACGATACTTACGATGGCGCCGGGCTCGCAGGATTCAATCATCCGACGATACATGGCCGCCTCGTGTTCTTGGCCCCAGCTGGTGACGGTCGAGTGCTCGGTTGCAATGACGCTGTATGCTGGCATCTCTTCGCCAGTGTTGTAGAACTGGCGGGCATATTCAAGACCCTCAAGGGTGTCAGTACCCATGAAGTTCACGATGTGAGCCATGCCACCGATACCGGCAGACTCACTTGACGAAACGCCTCGGGCGCCGAAGTCATGCAACATGAAGTCGATTGCACCGGGAGCATCACTGGTGTCTTCCAGATATGCGGCCAGAAGCTTCTTGATTTCCCGGCTCTGGGTGCAGACAGTGGTTGGATACCAGATGCTGCGCAGGAGAGCGGTCTCGATGAATGAGGTGAGCCATGGCACGGATGGATCGGTGTTCATGACCTGAACCAGACAATTGCGCAGGCCGATTACGGTGCCCTCGGGCAGTGCCTGAATGCGCAAGGGGAGCATACCGCCACAAATATTGACAATGTACTCCCAGCCTTCACGATTGAAAGGCACGCCATGAGCGGCGGCACGCTCGGCGGCATAGTCAACATCAGCTTGGGTGAGCGGTGTCGTCAGATAGTTCTTGATGAATGCCTGAATGCCAAGAAACACTGTTTCCTTCCATCCGGCATCACACCCCCGGGCCTCGATATACGAACTCACATATTGGGCACCATCCGGCAGTTGTTGGAAGTGTCCGAGTTTATAAGAATCGGCACGCATAAGGGGATTTGGAATAAATGTCATTTTGTCAGTCTCCACTGATCTAGGGGTTTGCCTTACTGGCGGTATAGCGGATATCAACAATCGAGTCAATATCCGAATTATGTTATTTCGGGGCGGCTGCAACCTTGGAGGAGAAATAGTCCGCCCGGAAGATATCGTCAATTCCCCAGCTGGTATATTTCAGTTCGTTATCGAGGAATTTGTTCATCGTGGCAAGATCGTCAATATGAATCGATGTCACGAATGCATTACGGGCGGTATCGACTTCAACTGTGCACGCATCATCCACGATCTTCTGTGCGGCGTTATCAGCGTCGGCTCGGGTATTGGATTCGAGATTGATTGCCGCTGCAGCATGTTGGGCAGGGCGCTGATCATCGAAGAAATCGAGGGTGACATCATTTACACCATTCTGCTTGGCAATGAGGGCGTACCAAAGAATGCCCGCCGATAATGTCGGTGTGACAACAGCATGCTTATATGGCTTTCGGACAACGTCCTTATGCTTGCAATGAACAGCGTTCTTGGCCCGAGACCATGCTTGTATATACTGACGGGCAACTTCAACAGTGCGCTCTTCTTCACGGCGGCGTTTACATCCAAACATATCAAATTCCTTAGATTGCGCCTGCAAGACGCAGACGGCCTTTGCGGCTGACTTCCACAAACACCTGATCCCCATTGGACCAAGTGTGTTCTTTTACTTCAACGAGGCGCCGACTGATAAGACGGCGAAATGGTTGCTCGGTAACCCGAGCTTGGCCGAAGCCGTTAAGATTGATGCCACCGTTTGCGGCCAGAAACCGGAGAGCCTCAAGCTCATCCGTGATCGGGGCGGTGTACTTGACAACGATTGGCGCTGGCTCGATGTGGCGAATGTCATCAATCGTGATCCGAGCCGTCACCACTGCCATGTTGATCATGTCGTGGATCATGTTGCGAGCTTGGTTCATCATGGCGATCATCCTCATACTGCAGTGGGTGCGGGACCATTGGAATATTTGAAGCCATTTGGTATATGCGGTGCTTCATGTCCTGCGCTGTCAGTACATTACCATATTCATCACACAAGTCAAGTGTGTTGATGCCATTTAATATAGCCTCTTTCATATGGTATTTTCCGAGGAGATAGTTTCGATCAAATCGATTAGACATCTGTAACGTGCCGTATACTCTCTAATATGCTGGTGGCCTCCGTCAAGTATCTGCCATGTACCACAGCTTCCCAGTCATGCCCATTTGGGGCAAAAAAGTCAACCTCCTCGGCCCATATTGCGATGTCTGCCCGGTGTGCGAATATGTGATATAACAGCTCCGCAAAATGTTTTTCGAAGAACATATGTTGGGGTCCGGCGTGTCCAGACACAGAATCCATAGAAGACATAAGGGCTACCGCATGATCCATGTATGTGCGATGGACAGTCATGCCCCATACGCCACGGTCTGTCCGCTTACACTCGATGATTTCGGCATGCCATTCCTTCACATCGACGGGCGATCCGTACTCGTCAATCAGTTCAGCGGCAAGGCGCTGTAAATAGCTCACTTACATCCCCGCCGTAAGGCGAAGGATCATGAAGGAGTGATCCTCAAAGAAGTCTGCAGGCTTCACTTCACTCAGAGGCATCCAGAATGCCCGGGCCGCATCATCGCTGCCCTTGACCTTCGGAAGGCTGTCTTCATTCGGAAGATGGATCAGATATGCATTGGTAATAACTCGGGCACGCTTCGACCGGCCCGGATCATCGAAGACCCGGCTTGTCTTGATGTTGCTCCGCAGAACACGATCAGAGCGATCAATACCGGTTTCTTCCCGCAGCTCACGCAGCATTGCATCTTCGAGGGTCTCGTGGAGATTGATGTGACCACCCGGGCATGCCAGAAGACCCATGCCGGGACGGTTCTTGCGTTCGACCACAAGGACATGCCCATTCATGACAACAACCGCATCAACCGTCACGACATTGACATCGAATTTCTTCGGGTCATAGTTCTGATCAAAGTCCCACTCGGGAGCCAGTTCTCGCAAGATCGCCTGATTTTCACGATCCCATATAATCGACGGGCTTCCGAGACCGACAAGATCACGGTTACCATAAAACTGATCGGGCTCCAACCATGGGCATGATTGTCCGAGGCGCTTGTAGAAGAATTCACGGATGCGAGTGGATGCGAATGTATCGAAGCCAGCCGGAAGCAAATCCGAATCCCATTCAGGAAAGAACCCGAGATAGTTGCTCGTATGGTCCTTGTTATGGCCGGTGAGGATGAAGGTAGCATCCGGGTCATTGGCGGTCTCTGTGACCCTGTGACGGACGCTGGCGGCCCACTCGGCGTCCGAGTAGGTCATGTCATCGATTGGACAGAAGGACACACGCTTACTATCAATCCCGTTATGGGGATAGTACATGGCCTTGGTCCAGAACTTGACACGCTCTTCGTATGTAAATGGGTTGGACGTTCGCCGTCCAAGGTTCGCCGATCCGATACCGATGATAACACGGTCGTGGCGTTCGAGGGCACGTTTGACAACTTGCATGTGGCCGATGTGCACGGGCTGAAAGCGCCCAATAAAAACTGCATAATCCATTGTGCAAACTCCATTGCAACATGAGGGTGACCTTACTGGTCGATTGTATTTATACGAATTATTTTGACTTGTCGAATCTCTTCGAGATGACAACGATCCCGGCCCACAGATACATTGCGACAAATAGCCAGAGCCAAACCGTCGCAAAGATTGAAAGAGTCGGGGTGGTCATAATGATAATGAGGAAAATTGCGCCGAGGAACAAATTGATCATGAGGGAATCCTATCGGTCAAAGTTTGATGGGCTGGCGGCAGGTTCTGCGCTTGGCCAGCTGCTTCTTGTCCTGTACCACCCGGGGGCGATACTTCGGAGTGCGGATCGACGCATGGTATGGATTGAATTTTTGCATGGGACACACTCCTCTTTCGTTGTGTCTGTTATGGGGCATTACGAGGAGTGTGTCAACTACAAAGTCTTCATCCACTGTTTTCGGCAGCGGTGATTGTCTTTCCAGCTGGTCGCATAATAGCGAGAGTTCGATATATCATCCCACGAGTCTGCTAGATTTGGCGGGCTGCGGCGGGGACGTGGATGAACACCCTGATCTATGGAATCATACCATGCACGCTTTTCGGACACAGTTGCAATCGATCTATGGCCACCGGCCCAGCGCATTTCCATTGTATATTCATCACGCCATCTCCATGGCGCAACATAGTATTGTGATTTTGTCTTCATTAGAGGCTCCGTTAGTTGTTACTAACGGACCCCCGAGCCCCCATCTATCATGGCGCAATATCCGTTGGTTATTTATGTTCGGGCAGTTGGCCCGAGCGATACGTGGAAACTGGATTGATCGACTCGGAATGGATCGTATATCGCCAATGCCGTTTTAAGCGCCAGTTCAACACCGCTCTCCATATCCCAGTCCGAGCCGGTCATGGCGCAGCTAGTGGCTTCCACAACAGCGGCTGCTACGCATAGCATCTCGCTGCAATGGCGTGAGTTTGCAGATGGTATCTGTGTATTCTTCGTGTGTCATAATTCAATAATCCTTGGAATGATGACAGGTTCAAATTGGTTCTCGCCGGGATACCCGACTGGATTACAGACTACCCAACATCCATCCTTCGTGTATGCGAAGCGATTATGGGTGTGCCCATGAATCCAGACTTTGGCACCAAGGGCGCTATCCCTGTCATTGACGAAATATGGATTGGCGCTGTCACCGGCATAATCCGGATGCTCGCTTTCAATGAATGCCGGAAAATGCGTCACAATGACATCAGCTTTGGCATCTTTCAAATATTGCCATTGGGCATCATGCACCGCAAGAGTTGTGGCGGCATCCCATTGCTTGATCAGGCGATAATCTGATATACAGCGCTCGGCAAACAGTCCCGAACTGACACTATCCCGGAAATTCGACCAGAGGGTTGCGCCCGCAAATACCACGCCGTCTATCTCAACTGTCCATGGGGCGCCCATATCACTGGTTGGATGCTCATCTTCCGCACCGTGATAGTAGTCGTGATTGCCCCGCACACCCAGCACTCGGCCATAACGTTCCCGAAGCATGTCCATGATCTCGTCATAGTGCACCGATCCATTACCGGCATCACCCGCAAAGATCGCAATGTCTGCATCTTCGGCGGTTTGGCAGATTTTCATTGGCTTGTCATAACGCTTCCATGTGTCGGCATGGGTATCACTGATGTATGCAATCTTCATTCGATGTCTCCAAGCAGGCCGATATCATCAATCGATACCAGAACGAGCTTCGTGCCCACAGTCACGGATGCCTCGGCAAGCGCCAAGAGGGACCGGGTGCGGTATAGTTTTGATGAGTTAAGGATAGGGTCACCCCTCAACATCTGTGCGATGCTGATCTGACACGCTTCGATAATGGCCTCGGCCTTTAGTGCTGCGGATGTTGTTGACATATTAAGGAGCCTTTGGTTTGTATTCAAATACGAAATATGGGTAGTAGTCGTCCGCATCATTAGTACCGATGCGGAGCCATACATGCCCGGTGCGGTCTTCCATATAATACCCGGGATGCCGTGCGCCGTCATCAGCCTCCGCAATCTTGACATATGCAATGGGATGATGCTGGAAGATCAAATTAGTTGCATTCTCGGGTGGCACAGATTCCACGCCATCAAGCATGGATCGATATCCATCGTCCTCATCCTCAACGGCCTCAAACACAATCTGGCCGATCTTGAATGTACAGTTATCCACGCCATAGAATGCATAGTAATTCTCATTCACGAATTCATCAAGACTTACCTTGCGTTCATATGTCATGTCGAAAACCTTTTGGAATTGATAAGGCGGCGGATATCGTTCGGGTTGCGTACACCGCTGACCACGATCTCACATGTATCAGTCGCTGCCGAGCCGATCTCGATATCACCGACACCAAGCATGCGATCAAACACACTCCGGGTCACATTGATGACCGTCACGTCAACATGATATACTTGTGAGTCATGATGCCGGAGAATACCCTCCCGATAGAGGGTGAACTTGTCGGTCATGAACAGTGTCTGGGCCAGCGTTTCGATCCACCATAATAGCAGAAGGACAATACCGATACCAACCGGGATCAGAATGACGCATCCAAGAAACGTGAACGGTTTGTTCCGAAACATGGCTGGTCTGATTTTGAGAATTTCTGAATCTTCGGGTAGCATTGTACTGTCCTTATTTGATACCATTATACCACAGGTAATTTGGGCTGTCAACCCGGTGAATGCATTTTCACTTCACCGGCTGCAACAGCGTCCTTGAACATTTCCGAGTAGTTGGGCATGTGGGCATACATGCCCATCACGGCGTCATAGTTTTCCCATGCAAACTCTCGGAACCAACCGGACGTGATTGAGGTGCAAACCTTCATCAGAGCCATGGCGAAGCTATCATCAGCGTGCACATGTGGGAATGGGATTTGGCTGCGTTCGAGCGCCAGAACACACGACTCCTCATATACTGCCGAGAGCCGGATATCATAGATACACGCATCAAACAGCTCACGGCTGCATTTGACATCCTCGCCCGGGACCTTGAAATACTCATATGCCGGTTGATGACGCACCTTGACGACCTGATGGATCGAGTCGTGATCATACACATATGGAACGCCATCACCGGCAAAGAAATCCTTCTTGGACTGTGACAGGCTCGGATGGGCGTAGTCATATGTCTCGGCGGTACGAGCCTTGTACCAGTCCACAAGATTTTCGGGAATTTTTGCACCAAGGTCCCGTAGGATTTTGGTATCCGACATGGTCTTGAGAAAGTGTGGAGAGTTCCGGAGAAATCGGTGGCTCATTTTCAGGGTGTACTGAACATCAAGAGATGCATACACCAATAATCCGCCATCACAGATACTCTCAGGATCGTCCAACACATACTGATACAGTTCGGCGGCCAAAGAGTCCGGCCATGCAATCTCGAATTCATAGATGGCGCCATGGTCAGCCTTGGTCACAATCTTTTTCCCGCCGTGGAGATATTCAATCGGATAGCCGAGATTCTTGACCACATTGTCAACTGCTGACCATGGGGCAATATAATCAATGTCCCGGGGCTTCCGGGTGGCGGCGAGCTGGGATGCATGTCGCAACATTGCCCGGCTACCAATAACTACAAGCTTCTCGGTATTATCCATAGGTCTCTCCATCAATGATTAGGCTCCACCCTATATTAGAGCGGAGCCTGTGTCAATGTACTTTATGTGACGGATGCTGCCATCCCCAGAAGTTTGTGCACAACCCATACCTCGGGATAGAAAATCCCGGCCCATCGAAACACATTGAGGAATGTCGATAGGAAGATAATGATTGATATTACATATGATACAAACCGAATACAGAATGTTGCGACATCCCACCCGCTGTCCATGGCCCGGCCATTACCCTCAAGGTATTCCTCGTGATATCTGGCGGCGCCATCGGCCATGATTGCTCCGAACGTATACACGATCAGGATTGCAAAGAAGCCCGATACAATCAGGGATGCTGCATCAACCCGGGCATACAACAGGGCAAGATCAATTCCGGCCTGCGCATTCTCGGCGACGAATGTCTCGAATACCGTCAGGTAATCGGACAGGTGTTGGGTGAACGTCTCCATCAGCAGCTCTGGGAGCTGGCGGCCCAGCCGTATAGCGGCTCGCCATAGCCGTCAGCGGCCTCTGGATCATTGTCACCACAGCCCGTATACCATCCACCCATGCCATATGCAGGCTCGATGGAGAACGATAGGCCATGTTTGTCGGCATGGAGTTCAGCCGCACGCAGCGCAGCCTCTGATACCGATACCAAACGGGAGAGTTCCCGGTCTGGGTCGATCTCTGTGATCGTTTTATTGGAATCTGTCATATATGAAGTCATTTCGGTGGTTAGCAGGATGCTGAACTAGCGTTCCATCCATGTTTAATGTATCCGTCATGCGAATCGTCGGCGCCTTCATAGCGGCCACCCATTGCATATGCCGGGCGAAACGAGAATCCGATATCATGCGTGTCCGCAAATGCCTGTGCGGTTCGCAGGGCACGCTCAGCCTTCTCGACCAGAGCTGCCATCTGTTGATCGGTTGTTGGGCGGGCTGTTCTGGACATCCTAGCAGATCATGCTGGAAGATGACCAGCTGTCATCGAACTCTTCTTCGTCCGCAGACTCATCCCAGCCATCATTATCATCGGCATTCTCGCCGGTGAACAGAGTGTCCATCGAGATGTTGTTAGATACCGCAAAATCATGGGCATCCTTGATTGCCTGTACGGCAGCGGCTTGTAGGCGGGCCATTTCGGCGAGCGTGGTCTGGTTCATTTGATGGTCTCCTTGTTGACGACCGCAGGTGTCTGGGTCAATTCTGAAAGTTTGCACAGATTCATAGTTGAATGAGCGCCATTCCATGATGTCGAAATCGACACATCGGATTTGATCGGTATATGCATGAGACTGTTCGGCAAGAGTTCCGCCGGTTGGTTCCAATGCAGCGTCGATCAGAGTTGGATTTGTGGTGCACATCATTGTGCGCAGCGAGCCATCCTTCTTGCGGAAGGTGACTTCGACAAGGCCAGCGTATAGCGCACTGCGCATGGTTTGGCGGCTGATTTCCATCGGCTTGGGTGTCATTGTGAGATCACCCGTGTTTGGCGGATCGTGGTGCCCTTGAAGAGACCAGCGCAAGCAACGCCTTCAACCCGGGCGCCGGTGACAGATGTCGCCGTCCAGCCGGTATGGAACGAATCATCTTTCGAGCATCCGAAGAAGTTGTATCCCGTGATATCAACTTCCGTATAGCCCTGCGATTCCAGCATGGATACTGTTGCATCCGGGCGTGTGCAGCCAGACACTGCGATTGCGGCAAGAAAGACTGCCGTGACAAATAGTGATTTTTTCATGATATATCCTGTGCAAATGTTGCGTCAACATCAATGCCCTTATGGTCAACGATGTAGTCAATTACCCGTTGAGCTTCCCAGCGTTCCGGGTCTTCCTGTTCATCCGGGAACCCCCAGACTTCATAATGCGAATACCCAGCTTCCGGTGGGGTATCTTCCCGGGGAAGCGAGTAGTGAAACTTTGATGCCTGTACACTGATGGACGTGCCATCACCAAGGATCATCGCCCGAGCCCTCCAGTCAGAATACCCGGTGGGCTTGTTATATGTGCGCAGCGCCATAATGACGTCTGACATCGCCTTCTGATTAGGCGGGGTTGATCTGAGGACTTCGCCCTGCGAAGATACGATCACCGGAACATTTACCTTATTCATGGGACATCTCCACTTTCGTTGTGACTATTGAGCCCTATGTATATCCTAACCAGATTTGTATGTCAACATCTATCTACCGTAAAATTCAGAATATCCGGGATGACGTTTCGCCTGATCGAAAAGATACCATGATGCATTGTCCTTACCGGTGTGCTTCGAATCCTCGATCCACTTTACCCGGCCAATGGAAACGATCTTGTGGCAATATTCCAGATACGGTTTCGCCTGTACGGTCGATGCCCAGTCATTATCGAACAGCAGCCATGTAGGCGCTTGTGCCGATAGGTTGTCAATGATGGGGTGTAGGAGCTTGCGATCCCATGGCGGATTGGTGATAAACATCATAGTGTCTTGATGTGCCCTATAGTCCGATGTCATAGCATCAGCAATCATCCAGCCAAACTCCGGGTCGATATCATATGCGCCGACGCACTTATGGCCAGCCTCGCTCTCAATATGATCGATCAATCGTCCATCACCGGCACATGGCTCGATGAAGCGAGTCCCGGGTGCAAGATGCGGGAGGAGCGGGAGGACAGCCTTGATCGGGGTGGGATAAAAATCACGCTCAACTCGCTCGAATGTCCCGTCTGATCTCTTGCCCATTATCCACGTCCCGATCCGGAGTCTTTCACAAAGACTGGCTCGAACACTCGATAGTATCCATCGGCTGCCTGTGATTGCGCTTCGGCTTCATACTCGGAGAAGGAGCATTGAACTTCCTTCTCCGATCCGGTGTCTTTGTGTCTGAATGTATACAATGCCATGGTTAATCCTACATGCAGTGGTAACGCTCATATGATGGATCGCATGCATATGGCGTTGTGATTGGTGAAACGAATTCTTTCTCGGTGAGAGAGTTCTTCCGAACCTCGGTGATGGTCGGGGCAACAATGTTCACAAGGTCCATGGCTTCCCGCATATTCGGACATTCCTTAGACAGGCGCACGTCCTTGCAGTCATCGCCCGGGCCATAGATGCAGGCAGCCCATCCACCGCTGAACTTGGCGACAATACCCTTGTAGCCGTATGCGAAATGTTGGATGTATGTGCCAGCTTGAATGCGATCAAATCCGTTGGTTGCCATGATGAAATTCCTCGGTTGCTCAAATCAGAATGTCTATATAGGGCACTCGAAATGATATGTCAACCTACTTGCTGTTCAATTTCTGCGTTGCAGACGATAATGAGCACATCCAGAACGGTTTCGAGCGCTAGCTGAAATTCGATGGTCATAACATCGTTCGGAAATGTGCTTGGATTGTAATCGAGCGTTGTGGCGAAGCTCAGAAACTCTTCCCCGGGGTTGACTTGAAGTGCCCGAAAGATTTCGACCAGCCGAGGAGCATGAGTTTCATATCCGGCGCCGTTCTCGACATAGAGATCGAAATATGCATTCTGAAATACTCGGAACATCTCAAGGAATGGTGCGTCGTCCGATACCGGGCCGTTGTCCGGAATCAAATCGGATAGAGAGTTGATCTCGTCCGCCCGGCGACCCGCCCATCCGAAAATTCCTGATTGATCTTCTGGTGCATAATCCATTAGGTAATATCCAGTTCAATAGCATCCGTGGTTCGGGTTGTGACCTCACGAATAATTGACATACCGATGACAGAGAATTCAGTCCGGGAATTTGCCCATGTCGGCGCAAGGCGACTAAACTCAGCCGGGAATGCTTTCGCCCGTCTAACCAGAACGGTGATCTCATTATCATTCGGCATGCTGTTAAAGTGCAACATGATGTCGTTACACTCACCATCGGCGTTATGTGCGATATCATGTGAGGCATCACCATATTCGGTGTGGATATACCCAATATCAAAGCATGTATCTGGCTCCTCTACGGCGAAGATTTCCGCATATTCCATCCCGACATTACATTCCCCATAGGTGCCGGTCATGTATGCAACCATTTCCCTGTGAAAATTTCCGGAATACGAGTCGGTCGCAATATGAAGGATGTATTTGATCATGATAAATTTCCTATTGTTGGTGGGTAGGGAAGGATTCGAACCTCCAGCGCCCTTTCGAGTCCAAATTTACAGTCTGGCAGTGTCCACCGTCTCACAAGCCTACCCATTTGTTACATCTTACTCGGTCGATAAACTTTGGTCAACCCAAATCTTCACATCCGGGAACTTAAATCTTCCCCGAGCGGCCTTCATGACCACAGCCGCAATCTTGTTCGGATTTTCTTCATCCGTCACATCCCGGACATGTGCAACCAGTTCGGGTCCACTCATGTTGGCGAATGGATCAGATGGGATGTATTCCTCGACCATCGCAATCTCGGCCATGAACTGCACCAGAGATGCCTCTGGACGGGCCGTCAGAGCTTCCACACACGTCTCGGCGTTCTTCTTGAACTTCCGGGCGGTCTGGATGATATCGGCGTCTATGACATCCCTTTGCTCATCCTTGGCCAATCTCTCGGCCTCTGACATGAATGTCTGCATAAACGGAACCCATGCCGAATGCTGGCCGCCAAGTTTACGCATGCGATTGATGTCGTCTTTCAGTCTCTCGTACAGGGTCATAATATTTCTTTCGTTTGGCACCACCGCCCGGGATCGAACCGGGGACACACGGTTTTGGAGACCGTTGCTCTACCAGCTGAGCTACGGTGATGCAATTACATTAGCAGTTGGGCAACCCACATAAATCCAAGCGTGACGGTCCACAGAAGGAACGAATATAGGATCAGGATGCCCGGGGTAACCTTGCTGGGTGTTACTGCCGGATCGGTATCCAGAACCGTGCGACATGTGTCACCGGCCCGGGTCAGCAGATGCGGTAGTGTCATGATCGATAGCAGCGCCCATGCATGGACAATCGAGATGTCCGGGAGACCGAGCGGTGTGAGGAACCATCCCCAGATAATCGAGAACACAAAGGCGCCGTAAATTCCGACAGCGAGCGCAAATACAAATCGTACAATGAATGTCAGCATATTATTTATCTCCTACAAGATAGGCCGGAAGGCCGAAATGAACCTCACCATATTCTACATACCAGTCGCTGTCAGGCCGTCCGGGTGTAAATAGTTCGGGGCTGATGCCGCATGTGATGCATACAGCATCATGAATTTCACGCTGCGACGGTTTCGTGGCAGCAAGTTCGATTTGTTTCCGGACGCCAGCAACGAGTCGTTCAAGCGCAGGCGATGGCCGGGCATTTTCAATCATGCGTTCGCTGTCAGCGATGTATTTCTCTCGTGCAGCATCATCCGGAAACGGCGCATAGATGAGCTGACCGAAATCATCTGGATGTAGATCGATAGCACGCATGGCGGCATCAAGCTCATCAATGTATCGGCCAATCCTAGCATCAAGCATGGACACGGCCCGCTTGGCATCTTCTCGGTCCTCGACGGCAAAGAGCTGGCGCTCCCACGTTCCGTCATACTGACCGCCGCCGCCAAATGAAATCACATACAACATCATGAAGTCTCCTCTTAAATTTGGTGGGCAGAGTAGGACTCGAACCTACTAATCAACCGGTTATGAGCCGGTGGCCTCGACCACTTTGGCTTCCCGCCCAAAAAATATGCGTATGCTCGTGAGTATGAATGTTCCGGTGACATCTAGGCTGTATACCCGCCTGATGGTTTTGGGTTAACCCCGCCGCTTTCGCAGCGTTCATTCAAACCGCCCTGACCGTTGTTGGCTTTACACCACACTTGCTCACGAGCATACTGACGCCCTGCAGGGCGTGTTCCGTTATAACCTACCAGCTAACATAGATTGAAATCGACTCGGATGGATCAATCCCATGATTGGCTGCATCCAGTGCTTCCCGGCCCTCGGCGAGAGTGGTGTAGAGCTTCGAATATTTGGCATCATCCCGCAGGTCTTCCGCAGTTCCGAGGGTCTGGTATGAGTCATTGCTGACTTCATATGCTGCCATGAAGGCATCCCCAAACTCATGGGTCTTCTGCTTTGACCAGCCAAGATTTTCAAGGGCCGGAAAGATGTCATCAAAGAGTTCGAAGAAATCTGGTGCTTTGCGAGGTGTCATGTCAGTCTCCATAATGAAATTGGTGGAGCTGGCGCTCTCCCAAGTGAGCTACAACCCCGAATTTGGTTTTAGAGCCAACCATCGTCCTGTATCCGGCCTACTGGAAATCTCCCTGTTGGTGGGAAGGGGAGGTAATTAATCCCCCCGTATCTTTTTAACGCTCTCTAAACTTGGTAGTCAGTGGGAATTTCGAAATCCCGACTGGACATATACTTATACCGAAAATTAATCCAGCGCAAGCAGAAATGCAAGGAATACCAGCCAACCGGCCAATTCCGTGCCCGGGGCGAAGATCGCCAACAGCACGGCGCCTGTGATCACAGATGCGACCAGCACGGCTTTCTTGAGCCATTTATCACTCATTGACCCACACCTCGATTGTATCGATGTCAACATACACCATCATCTCTTCGTCTGCGTTCGCTTTCCGATAGTCCATGGCCAGATCATCATCCGCCGTCACGAATTGCTCGACAGTGTGAAACCCCTTACCACGACTGAATGTCTTTTTGGTTACAAGAAACATGTCCATTATCCTTTTCCGAGTTCATCCAATGGAAAGCCAAGAGCTTTCAGCTGAGTTTCGATATCAGTAATCTGATCGTCCATCGCCGCATTGGCGAATTTTTCGGTGACCGTAAATTTGACTACATTCACTGGCTTCCATGCACCGGCGTGAGCGCTGGCGCCAACATCCCACATCGGTTCAGAGATTACAATCTCGATGACCGGCAGAGGCGGCTCCCCAGAATTACTATCCCGGCTCTTATACCCAGTCGCAAATCTCCCGGAAGTATCACCGGACTTTTCGATTGCGGCATTGTACAAATTCCGGACGGTGTTAAGAGCATTCCATTCCCGGACCAGATTAAGGGTCTGGTGCATTTCATCAACTCGGCTCATGGCATATCCTCAATTTATGGCGGAAGGTGACCAATCAGAAATTCTTCCGAGTTCGGTATACACCTTCCGGCGATCCTTATTCTTATTGACTTGATTGCCGCCAGAAGTAAGTCTAAATGAAAATGTGCGCTTTTCCATATCAACATCATCCTTTCCGACATATACAACACTATCAATCTCCGGGCAGTACACTGCCCATCCGTCGATCAATTCAAAATTAATTGGAACCTTCTTTCCATTAATCGTGGTAGAGAATTGTATATCTATCATACCCCTGTTCAGCGTTCTATATTTTATTTGCAATCGATATATCTTGGAATCTTTCATTGCTATTAGATCGACGGCGCTGTAGTCGTGCATGGGTAGAAATATCTCATACCCAAGCTTTGCCAAATCCCGAATAACTTCGATTTGTCCGATATTACCCTTTTCATTCGTATTCATAAGAATCTCCAATCGTTCTTATGAATATTTATACAAATGCGGCAGTCACCGTTTCAGTCGCATATTGTTGTGCGATCAGACCATACATGCGCAGAACATTGGCATGCCGAAGGCGGAAGAACTCAAGGCCCATCTCATACTTCATTTTGTTCTTGGCCGATGGATTGTTGGACAGATTTTCTGTCATGTCCAGAAACTTGCAGAGGATGCCGAGTTCAGACTTGAACTCCCAGAGATATTCCATGTAGCTGACATCCGGCTCATGTGTCATCTCAACAACCGCAGTGACTACAAGGATAGGCATCCGAGCCTCGATCAAATCTTGGGGAGTGACCGATGTGTCCTCGATGACATCATGAAGATAGCAGACGGCCTCAAGCATCGGGCAGAACGCAAGGCTGGCACGAGCCCGGGCAGCAACCTTTTCGACATGGTTGATGAAGTATGGCCCTCCATCATAGAGCTGACCTTCATGGGCAGTCTCGGCAATGGCCTTGGCAGTCTTAACAAAATCATTCATGGCGCTCTCCGTTTTTCGATCTTCATAATCTACAGGACCCGTTGATCAGAGTCAAGTGGAATCTGCAGTGAATGTCATCCCGATGAAATCAGCGTCCAGTAATGCCGGTGCCACCCGATAATACGGCGAATTGTCATGCACATAGTTTTCATCATTATGTGTGATGCAGAACAATTCGGCGACTTCCGGATCAGAGAATGTCCGGCCCACAACTTCCGTGAACGTGTCAAGACCGTTAAAGGTGTCGGACACGATCACATATATCTGAGTTCCCATGGTATCCTCCCTAGTGGTCATAGGTGTGTTCATTGGCGACCATCCAATCGATCAAGGCATCAAGGGTATCAAACTTGCGGATGATCTCGATGCTGTGATAATAGAGGCGCCCATATGTGTACCCGGAATGATCCTTGGCCGCAGTGATGAATTGACAGCCATCATCGGAACACCTCCGGGTGAAGATGTTGATCATGACATGATCGCTCGGGACATCACCCTCATCAAACTTTTGTCCGACAATGGACTCGAACAATGGCGTCGAGGCATCCGTCGCAATGCGCACGGCGCTGGCGAATGTCGCTCGATCCTCGGGCGAAACCGTGCCGGGAGCCTCGCATGTATCATCGTCATCCCATGTACTTCCGGACTCGTATCCTGTGACTTTCAGGGTGAGCCGGAATGCGAATGCGGTTTCATTGGTCTTGAAATCCCGGTAGTTGGCGATGCTGACCCGTTCGCCGCCAAACAGCGTATTGATCTTCTCGTCCACCTGATTACGGTCAATGCTGCGGGGAGATGCCGATCCTTGACTTGTGACATACTCCCAGTCCACGAACTGTGGATCGGTTGCACTCAGGAATGCGGTGTACTTGTCAGCGGTTGCCTCTCGGCCCAATTTCGTGAGCTGGGTATAACACGCCTGAATCTTGCGAGTCAGGGTGGCGTTCTGTGCATTCAAATCGACAAGCTTGGCTTCTTGGAATGCGATCTTCTCTGCAATGGTTTTGGTTGCCATGGGACTCTCCGTTAATTTCCATTGATACACCTTACAGTATCCGGGAATGGGTGTCAACAAAAAAGGAGGGCCGAAGCCCTCCTAATTCATCACATCGATACGGTGCGGTTACTGAACCGGGCGCATGAAGAATGGAAGACCACTCGACTCGCCACCAGATGAGCTGTACTGTGAAAGAGCACCATCCCACTTCTCGATTGCATTCAGCATCAGGATATCCGGATTTTCCCGGAGTGCCGCACCCTGAATGCGAAGGGCATCTGCCTCGGCAGTGGCCTCCAGAATTCGAGCTTGGGCTCGACCAGTGGCTTCCGCAATCTCGATCTGAGCTTGGGCAGTCGCCGTTGCGATTTGATTTTCTCGCTGGGCGGCTTCTTGATCGGCTTCGACCTTCATCTCAATGGCTCGTTGAACCTGTGGAGGAAGACGGAGGGACCCGATCCAGTAGATGTCATTCACTTGGATACCTTGGGGTGCAAGGCGTTCTCGAACAGCCTCTTCAACATCTTCCATGATGTCAACTCGACCGGCGCCGTAAATGTATGCGGCGTTGTGTGCGGATGCCGAGTTGTTCAGGGCATCCCGGACAATATTGCGGATGCGCTGATCCGTGATCTCTTCGATGCCAAGACGATATGTCTCGAACAGGTCAGATGCACGATCCGGGATGATTTGATATGAGATGCCAATGTCGGCATTGATATCCAGACCATCGGAGTCTTGGAAGCTGAACGATTCGTTGTTTGGCGAGCCCTCATCAATGGCGGCGGTCCAAACATAGTTCTGTTCGAACGTTGGGAACAGGTACATGTCAGTACCCATGCCGAGCCATTCATAGCCGACACCGATTTCTTCGGCCTGAACGCCGGAATCGGAACCGAGATTGTGGACCTTGACACCGACATAACCGGCATGAACCTGACCACAAGCGGCGAGAGATAGAAGGGATAGCCCAACAATGGCGCCCTGTACAAATTTCTTCATCATGATATATTAGCCTTTCGCAAGCATTTTGGAAATTTTGGTGAATGCAAATACATTTCCGATGAGTGCAAACACCAAGATCACGGGGATCATAGCAACAAGCACGCTCGAATTTGTATTCATGAGGAATGACAGCAGGACATTACACATCCAGATGTCGGCGGTGATAAGTGCTGCAATCAGCACCCATGGTAGATATTGTTTCATTATGTAGTCTCCATTATATAAAATTTGGTCCGGGGGGCAGGGCTCGAACCTGCACTCTAAAAGTTCCGGCGTCAATGCCGGGGCGTCTACCATTCCGCCACCCCCGGATGGGGTAGAAAGTGTGGTGCGAGTAGAGGGAGTCGAACCCACACGAGTTACCTCGACGGCACCTAAAGCCGTTGCGTCTACCGATTCCGCCATACTCGCAATATGTGGAGCGGATAGTCAGAATCAAACTGACATCCTCAGATTGGAAATCTGCTGCACTATCGTTGTGCTATACCCGCCCGGAAATTATTGGTCTGAAACCCGTGAATCGAACACGGCTTCCGATCTTCCAAAGATCAGCGATGACCCAGCCTCTTCGCCTCAGATGAATTGTATTTATCAGAACTTACCGTTCTGGTTTACGATGTCTTGAAATGCGTCAAGCGATTCGTCATCGTATAATCTTCCCAGACAAAATCATTCATGATGCATCTCCGTGTGCGTTTCAATATACACATAGTACCAGATGCGCAGGCCATGTCAAGCAAATAAACCGGGGTATTCTGTTGCAAGGATTATAAATCATATAAGTAGTTGTATGATCACCAAACCTTTTACATATTTATTATACCACATCCCCTCGGGAAAATGGTATTATGGCGTAAAGTATGCCGTTGGGTGCAACCCAACCGATCTTTGGACCACGTATTTTTCTTCGTCTGAGCCGGTTAAGGCGCTTATAGAAGAATATGGTAAGGACTCGTTCAAAGTCGAAGTTAGACGAACTTTTAATACTACAGAAGAAGCATTATATTGGGAAAGCAGGGTTTTGTGTCGTATGAAAGTTGTAACCAATCCAATGTGTCTTAATCGATCAATCGGGGGAGGCACTGGATTTTATAGCAATGAGCGTAGTGCAGAAACCCGCCAGAAAATTTCTGACGGTGTTAAGAAATTTAATAAATTGAATCCTTCTAAAGTTAGCCGAGCAAGAACCAAAGGTGCAAAAACTTTCTGGAAGAACATGTCACCCGAAACACGGGAACAGATTTTACGACAACGCAGAAATCAGAAAAATCCTATGAAAGGGAAAAAGCAAAGACGGGTTTCGTGTACAAAGTGCCGCCTAGAAACATCAATTAATGCTTTTACACGCCATATAAAAACGTGTAAAAATTGACGGGATTATGTTCCAACGCTCCCGCCGGGCGTGTATGACCTTACGCTGCTAGAGCATAATCCATAGGTGCATTATCGTTAGATGCTGCATTTACGTTTGTTGAACCTGTAACGGGCTTCACCCGGCACTCTCAGATTTACCTACTCATACCCCGTCGATCCCATTTCGCCCCCATCAAGAACACTTGGCACCCTTCAACGGGCTGAGCGCCACTTACTTAAGGAGGCCGATCACGTCTGATCGGGGTCTTAAGCTTGATCCAAGTGCTCATGGTGGAGGCGGGGAACTTCGATGTCCCCGTCCGGCTGTATTTTCGCTCGTCCTCAAACGAGTGCAGTTATTACGGATTTCTCCGCAATTCTATTGGTACTGGGGCGAGGTACTGATCCTCATTCTCTTGGCTCACAACCAAGCGCATCACCTTTATGCTTGTCCCAGCATTGTTATTGGTACGTGCACTAGGACTCGAACCTAGACTCTACAGATTAGAAGTCTGTTGCATTGTCCAGTTATGCTATGCACGTATTTATAATGTTGAATGGCTGGGTCGCTAACTCCCGTGTAAAGGGCAGGCCGCCAACTTGAAATCATCCGCCTAACCGAGGCCGTCGCCTTGAAATCTATGATGATCCGCCATTCAATTCTGTGGTGCCGCCACGAAGATTCGAACTCCGCACATCCTGATTACAAGTCAGGCGCTCTACCAACTGAGCTATGGCGGCGTTATTCTTCGCAGTTGAGCCAGACTCCGAGATTGTCATATCTCATATACTTGATCCAGCGCAGATTGACACCGGTGAAATGCTTGGGTGTTCGCTCATTATTGTCAAGCACCCATGATGTCTGCAGTTCAAGGTCATCGACCAAACATACAAGATGGAAGCCAACCCCGGGAATTTCACACAGCATGATGCTGATGTCCGTTGGATCAATTCCAAAATGAATACACAGCTCGGCACATGTCAGGGCAAACCCATCACAATCATCATCGGCCCGGTATGTCTGGTCGGCCAGAATTCTGGTTGCATGCGATTGCCAATGCTCGGGCTTCCCCATGGTATCCTGATCCGCTGTCCATGTGATGGCTTGATCGGTCATGGTCTTGGCCCGGCGGGCGGTCTCATGAATCATCGGTGGTATCCTTCGGCGGGCAATGAATTTCTGACGTTCGGGCTGGATCATCACACATGTCAACATATCCCCATGGGGCGGATGTTGGGTTTGATCCATGCGGTAACATGGTGGGTTCGTCGGTCGCACATCCCCGAAGAAATACGGCGGCGATGAATGCGAGCATAAACTTCATATCACAATCTCCTCGACGTATTTATACATCCGCCGGTATGGGTACTCATACGCCACCCCCTATCGTCGGGGGCTGTGAACATCATATACACCCTAGGGTTCGGTGGTTGCAACCACCGTGGTGGGGATCATATGTTCCATTTACCAAGACTGATCCAAGTGCACTCGTCCAATCTGTCACGCATATAAGTGCCGATATCGGCGGGATGTAATTACGCAGCGGCGATCTGGGCCAGCAGGGTGATGATCGTCAGGATGGCCGCCCAGATGAGCGATCCAGCCAGCCCGACACAGAAACCCCAGAGGGCGCCGAGAAGGCCGAACACATATGACTTGGCGCCCATATTAGCAAATAGTGATAGCCCGGTCACAAGGACGTATCCGAGGATCGTGGAGATGCTGGCCAGAACAATGAATGTCTGAAAGAAAATTTCCATAATATGTACTCTCCGTGTTTGATTGAATTTGGAACCTACACTACGCCGTTGACGAAGTCAAGCTCCTTTTTGTTGAATGCCGCAACATATGCAGCAGCCTCATCATCGTCAAAGATCGCATGAATATCATGCCAGCTTAGCTCAATCATCTGACCGGTGTCCGCAACAATGAACACATAATCAGTTTCCCAACTGTCCTGCGGCCCGTAATTCTTCATGGCCTTCTCGACATATTCATCGAGACCGAAGAACTGGGCGTGCACACATCCGATATAGATCAGCTTGCGGGCATACTTCTCATGAACACCAGTCTCGTAACGGAACCAATCAACACCATCGATTATCTGAGATATCTTCTTATGGGTCGGTGTGATCAGTGCCCGGATATCCCATAACTCGGCACCGGGTTCGATCTCGACTTCGATATGGTCGGCATCCCATTTGTAAGGGAGTGATGTATCAAGCGTAATGAGTTTCATGTTGTAATCCTGATGTTTGCATCACCGGCCATCTCACAGAATTCCTTGAGGGGCATTTCGGTCGCCCATGCTGGCGCAACGACATCCCACAAATCTTCTGAGGCGGTGGTCAACAGTTTGTTGCAATCCTCGTCCCACTCCTGCCATGCGCCATGCGAAACCCACGTTTCCTTGACATCACCGACTCGGACGGTGCCTAGTTGGGTGCCGCCCCGGTGATAACATTTCGCATCATCGCCTTCCATGATTTTCGACGGCTGATCGAATGACAGAACATGGGCATATCCATGCTGAGTATGATAGTTGTGGGCCGGACGAAAGAGATACCCGCCGAAACGAGCATACAATCCATGGCCATCTTTTCTGATCTTCGACATAATAAATTCTCCTAGATGTGGGTGTATCCCATGTCGGCCAATGCATCCTTGGGGATATACTCCCCACAGGTAAGCATCACAAAGCTGCGGCGGGCTCGATCCGGTGCATCATCACCGAAGAAATCCTTCTCCATGCCATGATCGTCATTGCCGGTTACCAGAACTCTCCACCCGGCGGGCCGGTCTGAACATGGCTGTAGCTTGACCGTTTCGATACACACAAAATCTTTGTGGGCGAATGCGGCAGCATCCTCAATCCGAAAATTACCGTGCCAGTCTTCCGGTGTTTGTCTGAATACCATACGTTCCATAGCTATACCTCGGAGTCAAATGCATAATGGCGGAGAGGGTGGGATTCGAACCCGCATTATCCACAGTGAAAGTGTGGTTTCCTATTCCATTTAGAAGATGGTTCCAAGATTGGCTGGCCCGGACAGATTCGAACTGTCCTTCATCTCGGTTAACAGCCGAGTGCGATCACCTAGATTGCTACAGGCCAATAATCTATTACGAATATTGAGTGAACACAAAAAGCTTGATGTCATCCAAAATTGCGGCGGAGGTCCCGTTCACAAACACAGCAAAGTTGTCCTCAAGCCTGCGAATTCCATGATGAGCCGTCAGTTGGGATTCCGCAATCACTTGACATGGAGTTGCGAAGTCTACCAAGTCGCTACAATCAAACTTGTCGGTCTCATCTAGAAGCTCCCCGATATGGGTGAACCCGTCCATGCCCCATGATGCAGCCAATCCACACTCTTTGAGGATTTTTGGAGTTTCATCATAATCAGTTTCTTCATACAATTCTCTGAGAATTTTTTCAAACTCCTCGTTCGAAATCCGCATACCAATAATTGTAACAGTCTGTGTACGAACGCTCATATCAAATATCCTTTACTTATGCCAGAAGTCGGCGGGCCATGTCCGTATACCCGATTTTCTTCATCTTGAGATCGACATATGTGTCATTGTGACCCGGAAGTCGATATGTGAATGTCTCGTCCTTCTCACAGTACCCAAACAGATGATTGGATTCTACCACAAGATCGCCATGGCTGTCATCTTCGTTACATTCCAAGAAGGTGTTCCAGAGTGCCTGATCTTCGGCGGATAACCCACGAATGGAGTTGCTGTTGAGATAATAGTCCGTGTCATTGATGTCATTCATCTCGAACTCTTTTGAAAGAATGTGCTTCTTCCCGGCCAGTTCGACTGTCACTTCATACGAGCCCGCAACGGTCTCGGGAATGATATTCAGATACTCGACCACTTCGGCCAGTGTCTCGGAATATCGGTTCATCTCTTCGACCGAAGCCGCCAGCATGTCGAAATTGAATGCCGAGAAGACAGATGCATACCGGACGATCTCTTCGATGTTGTCCTTGTTGTCAAGACGATCTTGGCAGTATTCCCGAACAAACCGAGCGTCGAGATTCTTGAATGAGAGGGAATAATACATCCGGCCCGGGCGGTTCTTGAGAAACTCAGAAACCTTCCATGTGGCATTTGTCGTGATGACAAACATCTTCTTGGTCGGATACACCCCGTCGAACAGCGTCAGAATTTTCGACTGGTCTGGATAGACCTTCTCGAACTCATCGAACAAGATGATCGCCGCAGCGTCGATGTTCTGGATGAACTTGTTGAACGTCTCACCGAAATACGGCTGGTTGATGACGATTGTTGGATACCCAAGCTCGGCGCCCTTGGCGGACAGAAGCTTCGCCAACAGGGTCTTACCGCTGCCCTTGATGCCATCGAGATGAACGCCGGTGGAAAGCTTGCGCTGGGCGAATGTGTTAAGGATACGATCAGCCTTTGCGGAACAGTCACCGTACAGTTTCTCGGGCAGCACAAAGTCGCTGATGGGCTGCAGGGAATACTTGTCTTGACGTTCGTCATACACCACCGAATAGGTCCGCACCGGGAGCGTATCGTGGATCGTGAAACTCTCACCCGAAAAGATTTCGAAGTTGTTACCGGACTGCAGAATGTGGGATTTTTCGGTCATGATATAGTTCTCCATTAATGTAATTAAAAGGCGTGTCCGGGAGATGATCGATGGTGCCTGTAATTATACAGCTCCAATAAACCGATCTCCCGGGATCAAATTATCATGATCATTATGCGACTGCTCATACAGCGGATGGCGATCTAGTCCCACGCATAATCCACGTCTGTCTATCAACCGAGATGGGATCGAACCACCGACCGCCCCGGTTCAGGGGCTGCTTTACCAATTAAGCTACCGGTTATTCACGAGTGCCTCGGAGGTTAGCCCTAATACACAACGCAGTTTTCTGTCTCAAGTCTTGTGTCCTGTAAATATAAGGGTATTTTCACTAATTGAACACGGCGGTCTCCAATCGTTTCCATCCTAAAATCTTGCAA
>Ga0129324_10000387_pt1 | contig 32424 bp, 34 predicted proteins | sample CPBDNA_7_FD_96879 | JGI IMG/M metagenome (GOLD analysis project Ga0129324, IMG submission 96879) | Freshwater to marine salinity gradient microbial communities from Chesapeake Bay, USA - CPBay_Spr_15_0.2_DNA | ecosystem: Environmental > Aquatic > Marine > Coastal | place: USA: Chesapeake Bay...
AACACCTAGAAGAAACCCTAGACCACCCCTCATAACGAGAAAAAATGATGATAGTGAAGAATCAGGGGATTTAAATAGAAAACGGCGAACACCTAGAAGAAACCCTAGACCACCCCTCATAACGAGAAAAAATGATGATCCCAAAACTAATATCCCAGGATTTTGGGATTTTTTAAGAAAACTTAAAACTGATAGTGAAGATGGTAATCCTACAAGTAATCCTACAAGTAGTCCTACAAGTAATCCTACAAGTAATCCCACAAGTCAGGGCGCTTTTGAAAAAATCAGCAAAAGAGTTAAAGATTATTTAAATAAAACATTACAGCCTGAAATAGGAAAACCTGTGCTTGGTGAAAGAACAACTCTTATGTATTAATGTTATAAGAAGATTATTGTAATATTTTAATCTATGATTATATTAGTTAATGAAGATAATATGTATTGGAGATATGGGTAAAGGAGGAACCGAACAAAAAAAAGTTTCAAAACTGATGTATTCTCTTATGAATAAATATAAAATATCATTTGTAACTGGATTAGGAGATAATATTTATCCAAGTGGATGTAAAAATATTAAAGATTCACAATTTATAACAAAGTTTGAAAGACCATACAGTAATTTACCAAATAAAATACCCTGGTATATGATCTTAGGGAATCATGATTATGGCTACGATTATAAAATAGATGGTATAAAGAAATTATTAGATAATTCTCAATCACAATTAGATTATCATACTTATTCAGTTGAAAAGGGATTAAAATGGCGTATGCCAAGTCAATATTATAGTTATGGTAATGATAATATAGAGATATTCGCTTTAGACACTAATTTTGATAGATTAAGTATAGAAAGTATAAGAGAACAAAAAAGAATAATGAAAGAAAAGATAAAGAGTAGTAATAAGAAATGGAAAATAGTTGTTGGACACCATACATGGAGGAGTATAGCCGGTCACGGTAATGCTGAGTTTCCCGAATTAGAAAGTTACTTAACTGAATTATGTAGAGATACAGATATGGACTCCTATATTTGTGGTCACGATCATTGTAAGAGTTTAGTTGTGAAAAGAGTAAGAAATAAAGTGATCCCTATAATTGTATGTGGAACAGGGGGAGAATCATATGATTACAATGTATTTCCTGAAAATATGAATATAGATAAATCTAAATTATATTTCTTTTCACCTCATTTAGGGGTCTGTTTAATGGATGTAACCGATAAAAGAATTATTTATAATTTCTACAATATCAAAGGAGATATAGAATACTCTTATAAATATGAAAAATAAATATCTTCATATTTAGTTTATCTTAATCTTATATTTTATCTATATAATCATAAATGAGTTATGATTATATAGTAGTTGGTGGGGGTATTTCAGGTGTATTCTTAACTTACAAATTACAGGGGAGTGGTAGATCTATCTTACTTATAGAAAGTAGTAATCGTTTAGGAGGTAAGTTATTATTGAATAGAGAAAAAGGATTTAATGTAGAATTAGGAGGTGCTAGATTCAGTAGTACTCATGAAAAAGTTCTAACACTTGTAAATGAATTAGAATTAACTAAAGATATGATTGAACTACCGAGCGATGATGATATAGTTTACAAAATGAAAGATAAAGTTAATATGGAGTCTCTCCATAAGAAAATATTAAGTAAATCTAAAGATTTCAGTAAAAAATATTTACAGGGGATTACTTACAGACAACTTTGTTATGACATCTTAGGAGAAGATGTATCTCATATTTATCAGAGTATGTTTGGTTACGATTCTGAGTTTATCCATTTAAATGCTCACGCTATGCTTAAAATGTTTGGAAAAGATCTCTTAAAAAAGAGCGCTTATTATATTTTGAAGAATGGTTATGAATCTTTAATAGAAAAAATGAAAGATTCGTTTAAAGATAATGTTGAGATAAAAATGGAAACGGAAGTAGATGATATAGGTCATAATTTTGTCATCTGTAAAAGGACTAAATATTATTTTAAAAAATTAAGTTTATGTATTCCTCAAAAACCATTACAAAGGATGAACTTCTTTAGAGATAATATATCATTAAACGCAGTTACACCCATCCCTTTATTACGTATATATATGAAATATCCGTTAGATAATAATAAACCTTGGTTCAAGAATATAAAAAGAACAATTACAGAAAAATATATAAGACACATTATCCCCATTAATTATGATGAAGGAACTATTATGATATCTTATACAGATGGAGATGATGCGAGAATGTGGAACGATTTGGTAAAATTAGGAAATAATATTCTTGTAAAAAAGGTTCATGAAGAAATAAAAAGATTATTTAAGATTGAACCACCCAAACCATTAAAAATAAAATGTGCTTATTGGGATGAAGGAGTCCATATGTGGAAAGCAGGTGTAAATGTAAAAGATGAGTATGAAAAAATTATTGAGATTTCTCCTAAAATATTCATAGCAAATGAATCATATTGTATGCATCAGTGTTGGGTGGAAGGAAGTTTAGATGTATGTTATGATGTTTTAGAAAAATTAGATACCAATTATAAAAGAGATATACCTAAAAAAATCATAGATAAGAAAGTAAAGCTTTATAGCATTGATGAAGTACTAAAACAAAACACTTGGATAGTCTTAGATATAAATGATAAGAAAAAGATATATGATGTTAAAAAATGGTTATCCAAACATCCCGGAGGAAGAGATAATCTTATGAAGGGTATAAAAGCTAATAATCATTATAAAGATTCTAAGAAGTATCCCCAATCACCAATGGATTTATTCGGTTCAATAGGATCACATAAAAGTGGTGATGTTATTCATAAGATGTTAAAAGCTGATAATGATTATATAAAATATATAGGTTTATTGAAAAAAATATAAAGAGATATAATGAAGAAATTAAAAGAATTAATAAATCATTAATAAATCATATACTAATATGGTTATTTACATTTTCATTATTTGATATTTATATTAAAGAATCATAATATACAGATGAAGATATTAAATGGATTAGTATAGCTGGTTTATTAATATCATTAGTAATAAATGTATATTACCCATATAATTAGATTAATATATATAAAAAAAATATAGTAGGATATATTATAAGATAAATGGGAGAAGAATTAATATATTATCCTACAAGCGAATTAATAAAGGGATGTTGTAATGGTGATATAGATGTCCATCATCCACTAACATTGGAGAATAGAACAGGGGATAAAAGAGTAGAAATGTTATTTATTGAACACCTTATGAATAACGCAATCAGAGATAAAGTTCCATTTATAAAAGTATTAAGTGGTTTAAGGAGATCAATAAAAGACGATGTGACTAAATTAATAGAAGAAAACTCATTTGTAAAACATTTAGTTGATCGGTCTATAAAAGAATGGAGAAGAGATGTCTCTCCGTATGATATATTTCAAAGCGATATAGATGATGATGATTATGTAGATGAAGATGAACTATTTGAATATTCACGAATGATTAATGATTCTAAAGATACCGATGAAATAAAAAAAAGTATTGAAGATTTAGAGAAATTAGTAAAACAAAAGAAAGATAGTAGCGAAAATGGTATATTAGAATATTCTGAAGATACAGACAAAAATATTAGAGATCTTTATAATAGGAGCACTAAATGTAATCATAGAATTAATAAAAATATAAATAATATAAAATTAGTGAAAGAAAAACTCAATCCTAAACATATAAATATATTAATGGATTTGGGAATGAAAAATAAATCTGAATATATGAAATTTTTTAAAGATTCAAGTAGTTCACCCGTAACATTTTATCTGAATGACAGAAATAGTATAGGAATCCCTAGAAATATTCAAACTGTTTTCACAAATTACACACTTATTAACAACTTGATATACAAAGAATTGGATGATATAGAACATAAAATGAATAATTTAAAAAAAATATCAGGAGAAAATAATACTATTATTAGAGAATTTGTATCGGGATTAGATACAGGTGAATATATACACGATATATATGAACCTGAAAATAATGTTGATGACTCCGATGAAGAAAAAGATGAAGATGAAACTATAAAGAAATATGTTATTAGAGAAGATATTGAAGACGAAAAAGATAAAGATGAATCGTTATTATCAAGATTAGCATCTTATTTTACAGGTGAAGAAGAAAATAAACTAACAGATAAAGATAAAGAAGAAATAGTATCTTTACTTGAGGAGAAAAATATTGATAAAGAAATAAATGATAAGATTAAAAATGAACCGACATTTTTTGCCGACGCAGGAGACGATGACTATTAATTCTTTCTTATATATTCTATAAACTCGCGACATAATTTCTTTATTTTATTTTCTTTTTTTGATCTTCTTTGAGGTATAGGTGTAACAACGTGTCTCCTATTATTGTAATATTGTGTCCCAATACAACGCGATGTTGAGACTGAACTCGCTAGAGCAAGACTCATCGCCGGCATTATTTATCATATATTAGTATTTATTGTATATTAAGGATATCTTAAATCAAATTTAGTTAAAGGATTGAATAATATTAACATCAGAGAATTATGATTATTGGAAGAGTTGTGAATGGAGTTATTATAGGATTACTTGGGTATATAATAGTAAATGATTATAAAAAATTAAGATTATTAATGAATCTTGAAAGATTTATACATATAATATCGGATGATGTAAAGGATATTAAAGATACTTTTGAAAAAAAAGAATTTATTGAGTTTCTAAATGGAATAGATATTTGTAATACTGATAAATATAATGTAAAAGAAGAATCGAAAGAAGAATCATCAAAAGAAGTTAAAAATATTACTACCAATTTTCTTGAAGAAGAGAAAAATGAAGAAACAGGTGAGGTTAATCCTAATCTTATTTATGATGACACTGAAGAAAAATCGTCTGATAGTTCTTCAGATGGCTGGAAAGAAGTTAGAACTGATAGTGAGAACAATTCTGAAGAGAAGAATGATGAATGCGATAAAGTTGAAGTGGAAAAGACTACAAAGATTGAATAATCTCTAAATAATCTTTCATTGAATCTTTATCTTTTGGGATCTTATAAAACTTTTTGTTATACTGTATATATTCTCCATAAGGACCAAAACTGAGTTTTATTTCTTTATTTTCATATTTCCCTAGTATCTTAGGATATTTACTAAGATATTCAATATCATCTACAATAATATCTTTTAGTTTCTTTTTTGTAAATGTAAGATAGTTAGTTAATCCTATATTCTTATCTTTGTAGTTTACATACGGACCATATTTACCACTTTTGATATTTAAACTATCATCTCTTTGAAAATCAGTTGATATTCTTTTCATAGATTTCTGTTCCATAACTATTGGATTTAGTAGTTCATAAACCTTTCTGATTACACTAATCCAATCCTTCTTTCCTGAAGCAATCTTATCCAAATCATTCTCAATATCCGATGTATATTTTGTAGTTACTATAACATTTATATTCTTTGAAAGATAATTCAAAACATCTAATCCTAAATCGGTCAAGACTATTTTGTTCTTTTGTAGAGGAGTGATAATCTCTTTTTTTTCATTCATTATACTATTGTCCTCTAAAAGAGTGCATATATCTTCCTCAACACTCTTACCCTCAATACTCTTTTTTGTAACATACTTTCGATCAAGTATCGTTGAAATAGATGAAGCATATGTTGAAGGACGTCCTATACCTGAAGATTCCATTTTCTTAACAATAGTAGATTCATCATAGTTTTGAGGAGTATTATGAATCTTTTCTTTTGTAACGCACGTTAGCAACCTTGCATATTTTGTTTTATAATGTTGAACTTTTTCTACCTCATGAGTACCACAATATATTAAGAATCCCAAATATGTTAAATATTTACTCCTTTCTAAGAATGAACCATAATTCACAGTTTCTTCAGTTGTAAGATAAATATCATGAACATCGTATACAGCAGGTTTCATTTGACTCTCATAAGTTCTTTGGAGGATGAGATTGTAAAGCTTAATTTCTAATTCATTAAACTTTTGAGGATCTAAAACATTGTCTAATCGCGTTGGTCTGATACATTCGTGAGCATCTTGTGCTCCTTTAACTTTCTTTTTCACAGATGATTTATAATATTCTTCACCGAATCTAGATGTAATACTACGTTTTAATAGTTCTTTAAAATCTTGAGACATTTCTGTTGAATCCGTTCTCATATAAGTTATAAGACCATTCTCATATAGTTTCTGAGCGATACTCATAGTGCTTTTGGGCGATAGACCCATACTCTGTTGTGCACTTTGCTGTAGTGTAGAGGTTATTAATGGTGGTTTAGGATATACCTTTTCTTTTCTTTCTTTCGTTTTTGTTACATGAAATAATCTGTTTTTGATGAATAATTTGTAGATTTCTTCAATATCTATTTCTTCTAAACTATCTGACAAAAGATAAACTGTTTCAATATCTCTCTTATCATTACTGTACATTTTTCCCTTAATATCATAAATTAATTCTGGATCATGATTTTCAATTTCATCTTCTCTTTTCTTTATCAATCCCAAAAGAGCACTTTGAACTCTACCAGCTGATAGACCCTTCTCTTTAGTATTAATGTGTCTCCATAGTAGAGGTGATAAAGAGAATCCAATCAATCTATCAATACATCTTCTAGCTTGCTGCGCATTCACAGAGTTCATATCAAGATGATGAATATTCTCTAATGAGTTTAATATTGCTCTTTTGGAAATCTCATTAAATGTGATACGATTCTTTTCTCCATAGTTTAGATTGAACAGATTACCACTATGCCAAGCAATAGCATCACCTTCTCTATCCGCATCAGATGCTAACAATATTCTTTTTCCTTTACCCATCTTTTTAATTTCTGAAACTTTGGAACGTTTGTCTGAAAGAACTTCATATTTAGGTCTGAAGTTATCATCAATATCTATTCCCAATTCTTTTTTCGGCAAATCTATAATATGACCAAAAGTAGCCATAACCTTTATATTCTTGGGAACATATGATTGAATCTTTCGTGCTTTTGCTGGTGACTCAACTAGCAATAGTGTATCCATTTTATTTATTATAGTTTATTATAGTTTATTATAGTTTATTATAATTAAGATATTATTATATATATCAAATTTTACTTAAATGGATATATCTTTAAGAAAAATATTATTTTCTTTTAGTTCTTTTAGTTCTTTTAGTTCTTTTAGTTCTTTTAGTTCTTTTAGTTCTTTTAGTTCTTTTAGTTCTTTTAGTTCTTCTATAATTCTTTTTTCTTTTTTGTAATCCTCCTCCGAAGTATTTATCTCTTTCGGTACCGAATGTAGAGGTTCGCTGAACGCTCAGTTTTGTGGGGGCTGGTTGGGGGGCTGGTTGGGAATAGGTTCGAGTCAGTTCCCCTTTCAGATATCTCAATGTTTCTGCTTGTTTGGCTGGGTTTTGTTTCAGAAGTCTATGTATTGCTTGTATTATCTGCAATTTTTTATCATCGTATTCATCTAATTCTTCATCTGTCGCCCCTAGGAAGTGGGCCGCTGCGATTAGTCTCCCAATTGGTGTTCCCAGGTTGGCGTTATCCCGCAAGGTCGTCTGAGTAGCAGAATCCATTCCTTTATATATTAATATAGAAAAAAATATTTTTACTTAAATAATAATTGCTATAGTATAATAGTGAATAATTATGCGAATGATGAATATAATGAAGTATGTGAATCTTCGTTGTATTCCTCATACAAGAATGATTAAGAATAAATATGAATGTAGAGATTTTGTTCCAAAGATTAAAGAAAATAAACCAATTTATGCAAAGAGTTATAATGATACACTTAATGTTCAGATAATATCAAAAGTTCCTTTCCTTGAAAGATATGAATGTAGAGATTTTTAAAAATTCTTTCAAATAGTAAGTTTATCTTTATGAACATTTCTTTCATTTATTATATAAAGAATATATAAATATACTTAAGTAAGATGTTAAATCCTAGTACTTATGAGCCAAGTTCAAGTAGTGATGAAGAGAGTGTAAACTCAGATGAGTTTTATGAACGCGATTACACAAATAATATCGGTTATCACAGAAGATTCACTGAAAGTGAAGGTAGATTCTTGAATAATAGAAAGCACAGTGATTATTCAGAAATAAGAAATAAATATTTTTCACCTGATGTGAGATGTGATAGAATAGTAGTAGATAGTAGTAATCATTCTACAACTAATAAAAATGAATATATTGTAAGGTTTGATGAATCTAAAGATCATTCAACGGAGGGTTATGGTGTTTATAAGAATGTTATTGGTTTTAAACTTATATCTTGTTGTATAAGTAATCGTCTGAATACTATTCATAGTAATAATAATAAATTAACAGTTCTAAAAGCTGATAAATCTTCACACGATATTGAATTAGATATAGGTGTTCATACAGTCTCCTCATTAATAAGTCATTTAGAGACTAAATTAAATACTATCCCCGGATTAACATTTAGTATTACAGCAGATTCAGAAGATGTCTTGACTATTTCAGAAACAAGTGGACCACACAATTTCAGTTTACATTTTCTAGATAGTTTGAATACAAATAACTCTTCTGTTGGAACTCTATTAGGATTTTCCTATGATAATCATATTGGTTCAAGTTCATATACAGGCAAACACGCTGTTAAATTGAGAACTGGTTTTGTAGATTTAGTCATACCTGAATTACCTTATATGGCTTGTAAAAAGAATCCTCAATCAAAGAAATTAGTAGAAAGAATATCATTAACAAGTGAAAGTGATAGATTTATATTTCATATACCTGAATATTATGGGGTAGATAACTATTTTACTCCTATTAATTTAGATAGAATAACAATACAATTATTTGATGAAAATAAAGATATTCCATATAATTCCTTACATGATAATTTCTTTGAGTTTGAAATTATAACATTACAAAATAGGGACATCTTGTAATTAGTCTTAAACCTCCCTCTAGCTTGGAGAGGAGGGAAGAGAGGAGGCGGGACTGTGAACGGATACAGACTCATCTAGGCCGAAGCTCCCTCCTTCTGGAATGAATGTTTGGATGGTGTCTTTACCTGAATAATATTCGCTTGATTTCTCCCTAATTAAGGCTTGTTCTTCTGCATATTTTTTAGCATCATTCCATAGATCCGTCCATTTTTCCTGAAGGCGTCTAGCCTTATCCTCATCGGAAACACCACCAGTATCATGAGCAAAACTTTCTTCCCAAGATATCCAGTCAGTGTAATTTTTAGAAGGCGAGATATTCAAAAACTTTACCATGTTTTCTATTATTTCTTCTTCAGTCTTAGTATTTGTATTTTGTTTCAGAATCAGGGGATCGGGACAGTTTTGATCCATACTCTTAATTTGATCTAGTCCAAATACGAACTTATCAGTGGGTCTGGACCAGTAGCCTTCTGTGTTTCTTTTTTCTAAATGGTGAATTTCAGCTTGTGTTAAACTTCTAACATCTATATCATTTAAATATATAAGATGATGCCCAGGTTCAACACCACTACTAGCGGCTTTTCCTCCAGCTATAACACTTTTTACTTCACATAACTTATTTTCACTAGATACATAAAAATCTACTCCTAGTTTTTCACCATAAGACAATTTAACCTCAATATTTTCAGGACGTCCACCACGTTTTTTCAATGTTCTTTTTCTTCCCTTAGTGAAATTCTTCTTTTTCTTTTTAGTAGGTTTCTTTTTCTTTTTAGTAGGTTTCTTTTTCTTTTTTTCTTTAATAGCTTTCTTTTTCTTTTTAGTGGTTCCTCTAGAACTTCTTGATGATGTTCTCGATGGCGTTCTAGAACTAGAAGATTCTAATAATGCTCTAATAGAATCTAATTCATCTTGGGTTAAAACATAACTTATCCCAATCTTTTTGAGGATTTTTTCGGTTAATCCTGTAAAATCATAAAGCTCATCTGAACCTGAACTGGCAACCTCTTGGTAACCTTCACTTTTAGCAGCTTTTACAACCATATCGTTTAACTCATTAAACTTACTCTTTTTCATGTAACTATCTAGTAGTTCTTCTTTGATATGAAGTTTATATTGTCTTAACACCTCTTTAACATTCTCTCTATATCCAGGAGATTCATCATTCTCGAAAGCTATATCAAGATATGTATTATATGTAAACTCTTTTATATTTTTTCCAAATAACAGAAAATCATTCTTATCAAACTCAGATCCCCCATATGTTTTCATTTATATATATATATATTATATTATTTATTATCTGTATTTTCAGGTTGTTCAATGTGTGCTCCTATAATCCTGTCAACATCTCTTATTATCATACCAACTGGCAATAAGTCTTGAGTTTTCCAGTGCATTTGAGCATTCGTTATTTCAAAGATATTTCTGAATCTCATTAAAAGATGTAATGGTATTTGAATAATTTTGTCTTCAGGGATCTGTTTTCCTTCATTATTACTATTTTTAGTTTCAGATGTTTCTTTAGTTTCTTTAGTTTCTTTAGTTTCTTTAGTTTCTTTAAGTTCTTTCTTTAATTCATTTTTCACTTTCTTTTTCTTATCTTTAGTATCCATTTATGTATGAAGATAAAGTATATTTACTAAAAAAACGCAAATTTGATAAGGATTTATTGTTAATTTAGTAATATATATTAATTATGTTCTATCCAAAAGAATATAATCTTATTGAACCTCTTGAATATTACAGGGAAAAAGAAACTCTGATTAATGATAATAAACTCTTAAAAAAAGAACTTGAGTTTTACAAAAGCATATTTACTATGAGAAACTCGTGTATTTATAATCTTAGTATCAAGAAAAAGAATGAGAAAAAGGTGTGGTTTGATAGTGTTCTATGCACAGAAAAAGAACTCTTAGAACTGGATACTGATGATGAAATAAATGATATGATATATAATCCTCCTAGACCAGAAAGATAATTTAAAGATTGAATGATAATTACTGATAGTTATTTACTATTAAATGTTTACAAGTTTACTAACATATATTCCTTTGTGGACATTACTAAATCGTGTAATTTACAATGGTCTTTATTATTTTTGTGAGCCTCTATTTTTAAAAGAAAATATAAAACTTGAAAAGATTACATCTAATGTAGTTTCAAGTTATCACGGTATGAAATGTGTGCAAATTGTAATAAATGAATATAGAAAGAATGATATATTATTCACATATTATCCTGAAAATAGTCATAATTACGATTCAATAATTGCTTACTCAATAAGTTATTTTATTTATGATCTTTTGAATGACTACAGAAACAAAACTTTAACATCTTCATTTTTTATACATCATTCACTCTCTATATTTTCAGGATTATATCTTATTTCTGTAGAATTATCACAATTATATGTAGTTGCTCTTTTTGTTGAATTATCCAATCTTAATCTGAATATTAAAGACATATTAGACATACTTGAAATGAAAGATTTAGATTTTTATACTATTAATGGTATACTATTTAGTTTTTCATTTTTTATATCAAGGGTCATTTATGGACCGGTCGCTTTAAGAAGTGCGTATATTTTAACAAATGAGGTTAATACTATAGAATATCGTATACATTATAATATACCTCTTATCTTATCAGGATCTTTTATAATTCTAAATCTTTATTGGTTTCAAAAAATAGTAAGCATAATTATTTATAAATATCAAATATCGTAATTTTATTATTTGATAATATAAAATGAACAATGATATGATAAGAATGATGCTAATGGGTTTAATAACAATGTGTATATTTGCATATATAGATTCTGGATTATTCTTGACTTTAGAAGAGGATATAACTGATTACATAAAAGAATATGAATATTTAGATAATTATTCCAGGCCGGTATTGTTAAGTGGGTTAGCTTCTGCTTTAGCAATTCTTATCTCTAAGAGTATTAAACGATATATAATATTACCTAATTTCAAAATAATAGAACATCCTTTAATTGATGCGGTAGGGATATTAATTGGTACATTCTTAGTTATAGTAACTTATGAAGTTTTAAAAACTTATCGTTAAAATAAATAAGATAAAAGAGTTCTTTTCTTTCCTCTAGTCTGTCGCTTACCCTTAGTTTTCTTCTTTTTCTTAGGTTTCTTCTTTTTATGAGTTCTTTTATGTTTTCCCTTAGTTGCTCCCTTAGTTGCTCCCTCAGTTGCTCCCTTAGTTGCTCCCTCAGTTGCTCCCTTAGTTGCTTTCTCAATTTCTGCAAGTAAATCATCAAAATATCCAAGAAATAATTTATCATAAACCCCCTCCGAATGAGCTCTTATTTCGTTTATTTTATAGGTCAATTTATTTAACGAATCTTCAGGAACATTTTTATCCTTAATATCAAACCACAAATCCCAATACTCTCTTATTGACTTTATATGATCCATTTTTGAACGCCACTCACCACCTGGTTTGAAAAAATAATCCTCCTCACCATCATCTGTTGCTAAAGTTTTTTTACGATTCGTTTTTTCGTATTTGATTGTTTCATCCCAGGTTTCCATCCAAATGCTCATTCTATTATTTTTTATTGAACGCTTAAGTTTTTCATATGTAGTATTTAACATAATTTTTGCAGCCTCTCTTGCTTTTCCTCTAGCTATTCTTTGTTCAGCTGTTTCACTCGGTCTAGGTGTAGCAGTGACAACAGGGAGATTTACAAATTCTCTCATAATAGATGAATATGAACGCGATAAAGATGATGAATCGGTTCTTGAAGGTGATCTATTTCTAGACGATTCACGATTTGGTCTTCCACCTCTAACTCTTTGAGTTCTTACTCTTTTAGTCTGATTATTTCTTGATCCTCTTTTTCTCTGTAAACTTCTTAAAGTAACCATACCAATATATTATATACTAGTATAGATATTTTTTTCTATAATACTATATTTAAAGAAGATTTATTATTATATTTGTATAAATAATGTGGTGTGATGAGATTATTCGGTTATTCAATAATACTTATAATTTGAACTTGAGTGTTCAAAGAAGTGAGTTCTTTTATGAATTATTCAGTTCTACATTTAGATTTGAAATAAATCATGAAGATATTGATGATATTGATGAAGATGATTGTTCTATCACAATAACTAAGTTAGAAAATAATGTTGAAACTGAATATGAAATAGATAGATTCATATTTTGGTTTCATACAACTTTTTACAGAGAATTAGTCAATGAATTAGAATTATTGAATAATGGTATTAATGAATATGAAGATATTGTTTACAGAGTTGAATCACTTGAAAGAGTCATTGACACTTTCAAATATGTACAAAAAATAGATGATTTTGAAGACTTCTTTGAGTCTTTAAGGATATACATTGAAAATATGAATTATTAGTTAAAGTTTTTATCTTCTTTTAGTAAATCTTTTAGATGTTCTGCGAATAGTCATTCTCTTTTTTATCTTTTTTATCTTTCTTTCTACAGAGATAATTTTTCTTACATTATCAAATACAGCGTAATTATCACAATCTTTTTTTTGATGTCTATAAAATACTATAGAGATATTATCGAACATATTACCTTTTTCATCACAACTTTCTGTATAATTTCTTGTACTACAATTTAATTCATCTGATGTAAGTGTAATCGATTTCTTACCTTTACACTTATTGTTTCGAGCACAGAAAGATTTTATTTTATTATCTAATCTTTTAGGAAAGTTTGAATTTCCTAAACGAATAACCATCTTACCCCAATCGCCCCAAGTTTTTGAGTTTAATGTATTTTCTAGACTATTATTACACATATCTTCTTCCAATTGATCATTAGATAATTCATGATTACATCTTACAACGTGAAAAGTTCTTCTTGTATCAATGAATCCTAATGTTCTCATAAATATAGCTGCTGTCTGCATAGTTCTAAATAATTCTGAAGTGAAAACAAAATTAGGTAGTGGTATATTTAAATCGTGCATTACTCCCTTTACCCGGTTGGCGGTGGCTAATGTTTCTCGTTCACCTTTATCTGTTAAACGCGCGTCACTTATTGCAAAGGCCGTTTTCAAACTGAAATCATTATGTCTTCCGTGACCATGTCTTGAAATAATAATATTTTTAATATGATTCTTTTCTAAACTCTCTGTAAGTTTATCATTCACTATTTTTAAATATTTTATCCCTTCATCATCTCTGTAATAGTCCAGATCATTATTTCCTATCTTATTCCCATCAGAGTTCTCTGCGCCAGCATCTAAGACAGTAATTTCATATTCACCTTCCACATTAGTATCTCTGATATGAAATGTTATATTATTAAAAAACTTTCTAAAATGTTTAGTATTACTCTTATTTTTTCTCAATGTATTTATAATATTTTCTTTATTAGCTACATCATTATCGGTATGAACCTCTGATTCCTTTAATAAACAGTTTATACGATTACTATGAGTAAATAGAAATATATTTTGGTGGGTGGATGAAGATTTGGGGCACCCTCCGAGGCAGTGGGCTTTAGCCCCAACTTGGAGTGGTATATGGATTTGTGATGATCTTTTAGAGCTTCTAGTTCTTGATGGTGGTGACCCTCTAGTTCTTTCTGGTGGCTTGGTCCTTCTATTTCTTCGAGGGGATGATATTCTACCAAGGGATGGTGATCTAGGAGATTTTAGTTTTTTTATAGGCATAATTTATAATTATATATATATATATATATATATATATATATTAATATTTCATCTGTTATAATTATCAAGAAAATATGAATTATTAGTGTTTTATCTTCTTTTAGTAAATCTTTTTTTATTAGTTATTCTCTTATTAGTTAACCTTTTCTTTTTATTAGTTTTTCTACTATTTCTTTTCTTAGTGAATCTTTTAGATTTTCTACGAATAGTTCTCCTCTTTATCTTTTTATTTAAAGAGCCGCCATTTACTCTCCTTGTAATCACATCTTGTGCATAGTTTAAAACATTATTCAATACTAAGTTTGGGTCTAAATAACTAAATACAGATTTTTGACACTCCGCAAATAATATTCCTGGAAAAACATGATATTGAGAACCTTTAATCATACCGGAAGTATTAAATATATCAGGAGGTATATATGGTTCAAGCACATCTGTATCTTTCAATCTATTCTCTGTATTCTGACACCTCCCCATAGTAAGTCTACAAGGTTTAGGATTAAGTTGGTTATATGATTTGTTACAATCTTCCGTAGAATCTTCATTTAATTCATCATTACAAGGGATAATATATATAGGGTGTTGTGAAAAAAAAGCTATTTTGGTAGAGATCGCAGCCTCCTGACTCTCATCAGTAGATGGTGATTGTGTTGCTACAAAAGCGTCTATAAAATGAAAAGCTGTTTCAGCTGTTCTACGAAGGACTGATGCGAATATATCATATTCTTGAGCAGTAAAAATTTTCTTTATTGTATTACCCGCTGCTCTACTTTGTTCAATCCCTCTATCTGTTAATTGTGAGTTCCATTTATCAGGACTAATACTAAACTTCTTTTTAATTGAATGAACATTGTGCCAACCCTCACCATGTCTAACAATTAATAAATTAGTATATTTTTCGAAACATGCACTTAGATATATGTTATTTTTTGGAGATATTTTGAATCCAATAATAGAATCAGGGTCAGTATCGTTAAAAGACACTTTTATTTTTTCTTTTGTATGTCTTTTATCATTCCCATCCCCATTATGAATGAGGTAAAAATAATATTCAGAGCCTAGTTTTTTTATAAGAATACAGGCACAATTCTGAAACTTATTATGTTTATCTTTACTGACAAGATTTCTTAAAAATGACATTAAATCCATGATTCTACCTGTATCAGTTCTTGTCCTCTCCTTCATAGTTACAGTAAAATTATTCAATATACATCTTATTCTTGCTGAATGACTAAAAAGAATAGCCGTTTTTTCGTTGATTTCTGATATGTGATTTTTGCTTTCACGGATGATTTGGGGGGCGATATATGAGTATTTTGACATAATTATCTATACATTTACTTATATTTTTTTCATATTGATTTTATTATCTAATACATTTTCTTATACATTTTCTTTAGGAAGAATAGCTCTTCCTTCCACATATCTTTATTCGTTTTGTTACTGAGTTCTTTGAAATCCTTTTCCAAGTTTTCTTTGTTCTCTTTCAACTTTTCTATCTCTTCTTCTGTAAAAGTATATATCGGTAGTTTGATAAGATAATCATACTCATTTGTAATCTTATTAAAATCTGGTAGCTTTTCACACGGAATACTCTTACCATTAGAACATCCTGGGAACTTATTCTTTTTCAGAATATCATTTACAGTTACTTTAGGCTTCCTGAAGATAGAGATCTTTTCATCAAGAATAGATTGAATGAACGCACACTTCGCACTAATAATTTTAAGTTCTTCTTCTAATTCATTTATTTGATGAAGACGTCTCTTTTCATACAATTCTAAACGTAGATGATAATACTCTTCAAGCATATCATTAACATGAGAATATTTTGTAATTGTGCCCTTGGCATTGTAAAGATGCATATTACTCATGGATGTGTATTTTGTTGTGGTAAGATTGAAATCTTTCTCAACAGTATCAATATCTTCTTCACTCCATTGTGATGAGTTAAGATATCCTGGTTTAAGAGTTACTATAAACTTTACCTCTGTATCTGAACAATGATTCTGATAATCAAGAACAACTGGACCCTTCTTTTTATTTTTCAACTCTTTTTCACCTCTCTCAGGCATAAGACTTTCCAAGAACTCTTTATAATCCTCTGTCCATCTACCAATCGGTAGTTCAGAAATCTCAATAACTGAAGGACTTACAACCTTATAAATACCCTTTGAAACATATGTTTTCTCATCCTTTTTGAATACTTTGCCCTTGAATCCATTAAACCAAGGTTTAATATCTGTAAATGAACCACCATCAAGTTTCTTTTCAATACTTTCAATAATATCGAGAGGATTGTGCTTAGGGATATTTGTACTGAATCCAGTCCCAATACCCGTCATACCATTGACAAGAACCATAGGAATGACTGGCGCATAAAACTTTGGTTCAACAAGTATTCCATCATCTTCAACTCTGTCAAGTATGGGGAAATCGCTCTTAGGAAAGACCCACTCAACAATCTTATGAAGTTGTGTATGAATATACCTCGGACTTGCTGAATCAGAACCTCCCATAATTCGTGTTCCAAACTGACCACCTGGAACAAGTAGATTCATATTATTTGAACCTACGAAGTTCTGAGCCATACCAATAATCGCCCCCTGAAGAGAAGCTTCGCCGTGATGATACGCAGAATTTTCACTAACATATCCTGCTAGCTGAGCGACCCTAATCTCTGAAGTGAGATTCCTTTTCAAACAAGAATACAAGATCTTTCTTTGACTCGGTTTCATACCATCAAATGTTCCCACTGAACGATGTAGATCGCTATTTGAGAAATGAATAAGTTCTTTGTGAATAAACTCTTCAATATGAATCTTCTTTTCATCAGTTTTCAGAATCTTATTCTCATCATAGTTATAAAGCCATTGTTTCCTATCGTCTGCCTGTGTTTTCTTGAATGCGAGATTCATTGAATCATCACTTTGTTCGGTCCAAATATAATCATTATTCATCATATTTCTGAAATACTCTTTTGCTTCAAGAGATGTGCTTGTTCCTAGTCCCTTATAATATTTACACTTCCATTTCTTATAATCTGAAGTGCTTTTCATCCAATCATTATAGTCTGTAAGATTATAGAATGATTTTACACTCTTACCTTTTGTAACCTTTACAATAGGGGTAATCATACTTGTCACAAAGTTCAACTTAATCAAAGAGGGCCACATTGTATTGAATAGATTAAGAACCAAACCCTTGATATGTGAACCATCGTGATCCTGATCAGTCATAATCATAATCTTTCCATATCTTAGAGTCTTTGTATCAGTATATTCTTTTCCACTCACAAGACCAATAATCTTTTTAAGATTAGTAATTTCTGTATTGTTCATAATCTGTTTTACAGAAGCATCCTTTACATTCAGAAGTTTTCCTCTCAGAGGAAAGACACCATACCTATCTCTACCAACTTCAGAAAGACCCGAAACAGCCATAGATTTTGCTGAATCTCCCTCTGTGAGGATAAGAATACATTCATTAGATTTTTTTGTTCCCGCCCAGTTAGCATCATCCAACTTAGGAACATTAATCTTACTCTTCTTTGATCCATCAGTTTTCTTTTGTCCCTTACTATCTTTGAACTCCGCAAAGGATACAATCTTATCAATAATATCGGTAGAAGATATGAATGATTTAATAAGTTTGTCTGAAACTTTTGGTTCGGAACCAAACTTAATAGGTGTTGTAATTAGTCTTTCTTTTGTTTGTGAATCAAAAGATGGATCTTCAATAGTTGAATTAATAAAGACATAGAGATGATTCTTAATATAATTATCGGGGACCTTTTTCTTGTGTTTCTTCAAGAGAACATCTGAGATCTTTGCTACAATTTGTTTTACAATTGTATCAACATGTTTCCCACCTTTCATAGTGAATACCCCATTTACGAAAGATACTTGTTCAAACTTATCTGAGTGAGAAAGAGTAAGACCTATTTCCCATCTTTCGTGAATAGTATCATAAACACATTTTGTTTTTTCAGGGAGATAAAGTTTCATATAATTCTCAAAAGACTTAATCTTCAACTTCTCATCATTGTAGTAAACAGAAACACTTTTATCTGTCATCCCTGAAAGATCATATATCCTTCGCTCAAATAGAGAAATCATTGTTTCACTGAATCCCTCTATTCCAAATCTCTTAAAATCTGTAAGCCATGTAATCTGAGTATAAGGTTTCCCAGTGAACTTTGTAATTTTAGGTTTATTCACAATCTTCATATTATCTTGAAACTCTTGAACATATCTTAGAGAACGGTCTACATCTACCGTTTCAACTATGAATCTTGTAGAGAAGATATTTGTAAGCTTTGCTCCATATCCATTTTTACCACCTACAATCTTACCTTTTTCAGTGTAATTTGAAGAAGTAAGAAGTTCACCGAAGATAAGTTGAGGTGTCATAATCTTACTCCCTTCACTATCTAGTTCAGTTGGATGCTCCACGATCTCAATACCTTTTCCATCATTGTATACAGATATTTCTCCAGTATTCTTATCGATGTTAACTTTCATCTTTGTCACTGGAAATTGAGAGTTCTTCATCTTACCTCTTACCCACGCATCTCTTGAGTTCACAAGGATCTCATCAAAGATTTTGTAAATGGCGGGGATATATTCACCATTGATGTATACGATCTTTTCTTCTTTTATAACAGGAATCTTTTCTTCAATCATATGTTCTCCACCAACATATGTATCGGGTGTTTTGTGAATGTGATCACGAAGTTGCATTTTTGTGTAAACCTCATTTTCACTCATATTTCTTAACAATAAATAGATATAGTATTGTGTATTTAAATAAGAATCAAATTTAAAATATTGTGTATAATATAAAGAATTAATGGAATTATATAATGATCTCTCCTCGGGTTTATATTCTCTAGAACAAAATATTGTTCAAGACATTAAAGATGTAGATGATAAAGTTGAGAGTAATACATACTCGATATTTGATAGAATAACGAATATATCTACGAAAGAATTATTAAGAGTTGTATTTATGATACACATTACAATTGTAGTATTGATTTTAGCATCATATTATGATAATAAGAGTAGTATTAATTACTCTATTACAAGATTTCAATTATTAGTTGTCATTGTTTCTCTGTGGACATTGCTTTATTGTTTTTGTTAGATTTTTCTTCTCTAGTTCTTTTTCTTTCCCCTTCTTCCTTTAGACCTTTTCTTTCCTTTAGATTTTTTCTTTTTAGAGGAACCTCTAGAAAGAGTTTCTATATTTTTTACAACTGTAGTTAATGTATATGTGAACATCTTTTCAACTAAGTTAGCCCCTCTTTTTAAATGATAGTTTATTAGAGCAGTATTTTTCTTTTTTACAACTTCTGCACTATCTTCCTTTTCTATCGCCGGAATACCACCCGATGCTGAACCTGTCATTAATGTTATGTTACTCTTTTTTTCGTGTGCTTTAAGGAGAGCATAATATCTCAAAAGTTCCCCAGTTTTCTTACCCCCGTTAGCACAAGTATATTCTGATGCAAGAATATTTTTTTTATTATCTATTTCTCCAGCAAAAAATCCAATAACTTGTTCATCTCTTAGAGCTAATAAAGAAATACCATCTTCTAACATATCCTCTAAAATACTTACATCAAAAGTTTCACTTATATCCCCTGTTCCACATAGCTCTTTAACATTTATTTCCCTTCCATCGTAGTCTATAAATCTCCTATTATCTAATGCTAAATAACTGTCTATTAAATCCAAGTAATTTCTAGGTGCTCTTTCCATTATATTATTATACTATAATTTTTTTTGGTTCAGCTACTTCTAAACTCGTTTTTAGAGTCTCAACAGACTCATTTATTTTACCTTCACTCTTATCTACAACATCTTGTACAACGCTTTGCACAATGTCTTTTGTATTTCCTACCTCTTTCATAATCGTCCCCTGTAAGTTTTCTTTATTTAAACCCCTGTTTGAATCCTGTGTAGCAACCGCACTTAACCCATTCAATAATGATAATATTTTATCATCTTTTAGTCTATCCTCAATCTGAGTATTCATATTCTTTTCATATTTATCGGGTAACACACTTGATAATTCTTTTTTGAAATCAAACTCTTTCTTCTTTTTAACTTCACCTTTCCCTGAAAACTCTTTTTCAACTTGTTTTCGTTTAATATTCTCAATAGATTTACAGAAGGGTCTGTAAGCTTCTTTATGACTTTCATAATCATCATATTTACCCGAAAGTTGAAAATATTGCCAACCCTCAGTTTTGAGTTGTTCAGTAGTTATTGCGTATTCAAAATAATTCTTATCTAATGAAAAAAGTTGTAAGAATCCATTACTCGCTGTAACAGATAAAGAAAGCATCCATGAAATCCAATATGAAATTGTTTCAAAGTTTTGCTGGATCCATTTGTCCTAATGAAAGGACAGCAGGTAAAAGAATAGATCCTGTAGTCACAACAAAGCGAAATATATTAAATATTTCCTTGTATGAAGTTTTCTTTTTTCATAGTTCAGAACTTCAGATAAAAAACGACTCTTTAAAATAGAATTATCGGTTTTAGAACTTAATTCTAATCCATCAATAATCTCTAAAACTTCATCTTTATATGTAAAACTAAAATCATTACTCATTTAATTTATATATGATTTTTTATTAGTTTTAACAAACTCGTAATTAAATTATATATATATATATATATATGGTTAAGGCAAACCTTAAAAGGACTTTTAAAAAAATAAAGATTCTAAAGAAGAGAATGACATCTAAGAAAAGTAAATTTCCTAAGAAGAAACTAAAATTAAAAAAGTTTAGCAAGTCCAAAAAGAAAATACCATCTAAAAATAAAATAGCGTCTAAAAATAAGATAGCATATAAACAGAAAAAGGCCAAGAAAACATTAGGAATTAAAAGCAGAGGTAGTAATAAGTTTTCAAATGGTAAATCTTTTATAGAAACACTAAATGAAACATTATCTGTTATGAGTATAGAAAATATTTTCACAGAAGAGGATAATGTATTAGAAAGATCATGGAGAGGGATTGGTAGTTTCTTAAAAGAAGGGATTAAACAAGGTCTTTTATTATTAAAAAAATATAATAATGATCGTTTAGATCCTGATTGTAATAAGGTGTGTTTGACAAATGCATTAATAGTATGGACGATATTAGAAAAAGTTAAATCTTCTGAAAAATTATCCGGTATTGAGGAACTATATTTATTATGTCTTTATTATTTAAATCGTGGTTCAAACAAGGGGAATAGAAAAGTATTGCCATTAGAATATGCATTATCGGGAATTGAAAATAAACTAGAACTTGCTATAAAAAACTTTGAAGAAAAGGTTGCGAATAAGGTCCAAGCAAAAAAAATCAAGAAAGCTAAAAAATATGTAGAAAAACTACAAAATGATAAAGATAAAATTGAAAAAAAATACACAGAACATGAATCTCAATGGAGAAATATATCTGTTCATGAGGCGGTAGGTAACTTGATGGACTCATCAGACGATGAGAGTGACGATGAGGATATTTTCTGGTGGAAGAATCTTAAAACAGGTGAAATTACTCATATGAATAAACCATGGTCTCCTGAATTATGGGAAGGTAAGGATGATAAAAGAGAACAAATAGATATCTGTAGACCAGTAGATTGTCAATATTTATTTGAGTATTGGGCAAAGAAATCACCACAAATGAAAAAATCAATTGAAAAACTATGTAATAATATTATTTCAATCTATAAAGGTTTAACATTTATGTTAATTAAAAAATTTGCCGAAGAAGAAATTTATCAATATCAATTAGAATCTGATCCAACTATAAGTGAAACAGAAATAAAATTAGATTTAGATATATTTTCTTTATTAGAAAATATAGATTTTGTATTGACACCCGATGAACAATTAATTCATGAATTTTCTGAAGAATATGGTGATGATATTACTCAGGCAAAATGGGTTTATACAAATCTACAAAAGAAAGGAGATGAACATTATACTATGGATAGAATACTGGTTTCTGAACTAAAAAATAAATCATATTTAGTCGGTATATTAGATTCTACTCGTATCTCTGATATAGAATACTATGTTGATAGCGCTTCAGATTTAATAAACCTTTGTTTAGGTGACGGAGCAGAAAGACTTGTTTCTCCCATGTTAACACATATCGATCTTACGAAGAAAAAACTATCAGACGGAACTGAAATAGTTGACATCAATGAACATTTTATAGATAATATCACTAAGCACTGGTTTATTGCTGATAAGGATTTTATTTCAGATAGTGTAGATCTAGAAATATCCATTTATGAAACTATGTACCTTTAGTTCTACGATAATAATCCCCATATATCTTCATAGGTTTATCTATATACTTTATCATCTTAGGAGATACTATATCTCTTTTCATATTTTCCCGTTTAATCTTATGACACTTCTTATAAATCTTAAAATGATTCGGTTTAGAAAAGTTTAAATACTCAACACAGAAGCATACACGATTTTTACAATACATTAAATCTTTTACAATTTTCTTTCTCATTTTAATACTATAGATAATTTCTTTTCTATCAAATTTGATTGATATTTATTTGATTCTAATAAATAATTATAAAATGGGTTCACTCGCTTTGATTCATTCCGATATTTATATTCCGCAATTCAATGAAAATACTGATGAGTACTTTGACAAATGCCCATATAAACCATATGAACGCAATTGTATCAGATATGAATGTAGGTGCAAAGCTGGTGCGTATTTCTTGAATAATGCATCTTTTAAACAACACATCAAATCAATAACTCACAAAGATTTCATACAGAATTACAAAAAATATTACAAAGAAGTAGATGAAGCACAACAAACCATTAAAGATTTGAAAGCAGAAATTGAGCTCTTAAAACGCAAGAACACAAATCTTAAAGTTCAAAATATTAAACTACTTGAAATTATTGAAGATATGAATGATGAAGGTGAGTTTAAAGATTGTTTGTGATAAGAAATATTAGAAACGAGTAGAGATTTAGAACTTAGTCAATTAATATCTTTAAAGAGTAATGTATTTCTTTATTAATTTATTATAAATCAATTTTTTTTGATTTATTGTAAAGAGTATAGTTAGTAGATGATTAATTAATCATCTTTAATTCATTTAGTTCGATAATTCGTTTAGTTCGATAATTCGTTTAGTTCGATAATTCGTTTAGTTCGAGTATGCTAAGCCACCCATACCAGACATGATACGGAGGACGTTGTAGTTCACAGCGAAGATCTTTGCGGTGTCGTTTCCGGTACCCTTTTTGTCGCAGATAAGTTTAGCGTTGTCAATGCGAGAGAAGTTACAAGTTCCCGATGGCTGGTGTTCCTCGGGTTTGAGAGCGAAAGAATATACGTAAATCGGGGTCTTAAGGTCTGAGCAAACCGAACCCTGTTTCACTGCCCCCGACGAGACATACCCACCCTCAAGTGTCTGACCCAAATTGGGACCGGGCACAGCAGAGTGATAATCAATACACTGTCTGAGAGAGAAATACTCCAGTTCTCTGTCAGCAAAACGATCGTGTCCATTGAGCTGAAGTCTAGCCTTTGCTGCGGCTGGCTCTGTAGTAGCTGCGGCCATCAGAGAATTTTTGCTGCCAGTGCTCTGACCAAAAGACCATATAAGTTCTTTAACGGGATGATTAAAGTTCAGTCTTAAGTTCGCAGAGCCTTCGGTGGTGCCGAGCGACTCTGTTTGCTCCTGAACCTGCTCAATAAGATACTCGTGTGAAACCTGAGCAAAACGACGACGCTCATCGGTGTCAAGGTAGATGTAGTCACATAACACATCGAAAGTGACGCCGGCCGCATCGTTCTTCCAGTCAAACTTAAGCTTGACCTCATGATACTGAAGAGCGATCAGAGGAAGAGCAAGTCCCGGATTACGACAGAACCAGAACTGAAGAGGAATCTGGGCAACACTGACTTTACCGCTGGTGTCCCCGATTACTGCAGTAATATCCACACCCGCATCACCAATAAGAGTACTAACCTCATATGCTCTTCCAGCTGGAGTTGAGAGATCTAACCAAGTGGCAAGCCACTGACCCGAGTGACGATCAATTCTCTGACCACCAATTTCTAACTCTACCTGATCAAAAGTAGAAAGGTGATTGCTTGAATTTGCCGTGAAATTAACATAGACCTTGTGAACAAGATCACCATTGCGAGAGATAGTGACAGTAGAAGATTGTCCGTTAGTGTTCGTATTTGAGCCATTCACGGTCTGCGAAATAGTCTCCATCGAGAAGTTGGTGTGTCTGCGATAGACAACCTTGAAGAAAGTGATCTGGGGATTACCCGTAAGATAGATATCCTGAGCGCCATAGGCAACAAGCTGCATTAATCCTCCTCCCATAGTTTTATACTATAGCATAGAAAATAATTTTGGGAGATTTACAAAATAAACTTAAAGTTTTAAATATGATTTTATTAAATATGAGTGGGAAAAGGGGCCTATCAAACTTAGGCAATACATGTTATATGAACTCTATTTTACAGTGTTTGAGTCATCTTCAAGTATTTCATCCTACAAATGATGAACTATTGAAAGAATGTCAAAAATATCAAGGGAGAGAATCTTTTAAATTAATGAATGAATGGAATGAATTAGTTAATGAATTATGGTCTGAAGATTGTAATACATTAAATCCTCGTGAGTTCTTAAAATGTTTTCTTTTAGAGGTTACAGAAAAAGATAAATATTTTAATGGATTTCATCAGAATGATATTGATGAGTTCTTAACTATTTTAATGGAGTTTCTTCATAACTCTTTAAAAAAAAGAGTTAATATTACTGTGAATGGTATTCCTAAAAATAAAACCGATGAAATAGCCATTGAATCCATCAAAGTATGGAAACAAACCTTTAAAGATGATTATTCATATATGATTAAAAAGTTTTATTCACAATACTTAATAGTTACAAGTTGCTCTGAATGTGATTATATAACTACTAATCATGATCCAGTAATGGTATTAACATTACCTATTCCTCAAAATGATTCAACTCTTGTTAAGTGTTTAGATGATTACACAAAAATTGATAAATTAGATTGTGATAATTCTTGGAAATGTGATAAATGTAGCAAACTCATATCTCCCGATAGAAAAATAATGTTATGGAATAGTGCTGAAGTCTTAACTATTCTTTTAAAAAGATATGATAATAGATTAAGGAAAAATAATTCTAGAATAAAGTTTGATGAATTATTAGATATCTCAAAATATAATATTAATTATCAGAGTAATTCAAATCTTTATAGACTATCGGGTATTTCAATACAATCGGGTAGTTTACACGGAGGACATTATTATGCGGCGTGTAAAAATATAAGAGATAATAAATGGTATATGTATGATGATAGTAATGTTACAGAATGTTCTTTAGAAAGAGTTCTTAATGAAAATCCATATTGTTTATTTTATGAAAGAATTAATGAAAGAATTAATGAATAAAAATATTATATCTATAATTTTACCCAATTCTTAATAGATCTTATTTTCTTTAAAATATAAAGAGAATCATCTTCGCTTCTTATAATTATTCCCGGTTCAGTACATTTAGAGCATCTCTTTTTCCCCGTTCCTTTCTCAACTATTGCTTGAGAATTATCACATTCACAACTCTTTTTTCCTCTTTTCTTAATTTTTGATCGTTTTTTTGTATTTACTCTCTTTTTCATTTTGGATCTTTTCATTTTTGCGATTTCATCAAAAGGTATAAATCCACCATATTGTTTCATTAATACTTTATATTCTTTCTTCATCTATATTCTGATAGAAATTATTTTCATCATGATCTTCAGGTTCTAATAGTTCTTCATAAATATAATGATGTGAAATAAAATCCAATAATTTATCATATGTCTTATACTTAAATATATCAGTCAAATAATAATCGTCCATTTGTAATAATTCTTTAAATAATTCAGATATATCTTGAGAATATAATTGATCTATCCAATCATAGTTGTCATCAAAATGTATACTTAAACTTTCATTTTTATAATAATATTTGTATATATACTCTAAAAAACTAACTCTTAAAGATTCATTATCACAAGTTTGAATTAAATCGGTAGAACTTAAATAATTTAATAACTTAAAGAACATATCATCCAAAATATCATTTCTTGTAATATTTTTTTCATACTTAATATTTTCATTCAACCAAGAACTCATGAATATATCTTTAGTATTTATTCTTTACAAAGAAAATAATTATGGAGATTTTCTTTTGTTAACCATCTTTGAAAGATATGTATCCTGGTTTTCGAGTAAAATCTAGATAATATCCTTCATTTTCATTTCCCAAAATACTGGCTTCATAATTATTCATTAAATGAGTTAAAGATATACCGTGTTTTCTCCCGAATAATTTGGAAGGAGTTTTCCATTTTTGCTTGCACACGCCTTCATCTTTGAAATACACGAATAGTTCTTCTTCATTAACTCTATCTATTTCACAAAACGTTTCATTTCCCATATATGTATTTCTTTTCACCTTAACCCCCCTTTTCAGTTTTTCTTTATCATTTAAAAGAGCTGTAAGATCTTTGGAGAGTCTTATCAAGTATTTCATATAATATCCTTTATTAAAGGAATCAGCAAAAGTGGTGAGATCAACTGCCAGCATCCCACCTCTTTTCATATTAGTTCTTCTCCTTTTATAAGTATTCTTCTTTCTGAAACTATTTCTTCTCTTAAGAGTTCTCTTAAGAGTTCTCTTAAGGAGTTTAGACCTCTTCTTTCTCTGCTTGTGCTTGAGTTGTGATCCTCTTCTTCTCTGAGTCCTTCTATTCGAACGCATAACTCTCTTACCCATTTATATTATATATTAGATTTTTTTAGAGGAATGTCTAAAAAATATTCTTCTCTAAAAAATTAATAATGAGTTCTTTTAGAGATTCTTTAGTATAATCATCAGAAATGATTGTTAAGTGAGGATATCCACTCTTAAAGTTAAACTCATTCTTTTCAGATAAATGATCTCTATTCTTAAGATGATCTTCATAATTTTCTGGATATGTTAATTTAATTCTCTTTTCTTGTAATTCCCTAGAAATATTTAACTTTATGATGATCCAGTTATCATTAACTAGTGCGTCTAATTCATTTTGATATCTAACATCATCTATAATACAATTATCAAATAAACTTGATCCCTCTATTACAGGTCTTACCCATACATTTGAATCAATTTCTCTCATTTTATTTGCGAAATTAATTAATAAACTTCTATCTTTACCCTGCATATTAAATATTTCTTTAGCATATCTCTTTACAGCTCCTCCAAATGAAAATGTTTGATAATCACTATCATGATCCATTATTATCTGAGCTATTGTAGATTTACCTGAACACATTTTTCCAATGATTGCAATTTTCATTGTTTCTAACAAATTATATTTACTCATATATTTTTAAGTTTTTTAAGAAATACTTTTAATTCTTATACTTTTTTAAAAGCAAACTACTTAAAATGAATCCTATAATATAATGTATAGTATTCCATCAATGCGTGTCATCAAAAGATCAGGTGAATATGAAAATGTTTCCTTTGATAAGATCCTTAATCGTATCACTTCTTTATCCATTGATAATCCACCACTAAATGAAATAAATATAGACGCATCTTTAGTGGCACAGAAAGTTATTCAGGAGCTAAGAGATCTTGTAACTACTAAAGAATTAGATGTTCTAAGTTCGCAAATAGCGATAGCTATGTATTCTAAGCATCCTGACTATGCTAAACTAGCAAGTCGTATTGTTGTTTCTAATCACCATAAGAATACTCTTGATACTTTTAGTGATAAAGTTGAAAAGATGTTTCATACGGAAAAACCGTTGGTGAATAATGATTTTTATGAGCTTGTTAAGAATAATAAAGTTCTCATCGATTCAAAAATTAATTATGATAAAGACTATATGTTTGATTATTTTGGATTCAAAACACTTGAAAAAAGTTATCTTTATAAAATAAATGATGAAATTATTGAAAGACCCCAAGATATGATCATGCGTGTTTGTCTTTCTATTCACAGAAATGATATCGATAGAGCATTTGAATCATATGATTATATGTCAGAACTTTATTTTACTCACGCAACACCTACACTTTTCAATGCTGGATCTAATAGAGAACAATTTGCCAGTTGTTTCCTACTATCTATGAAAGACGATTCTATTGATGGAATATATAAAACTCTTAATGATTGCGCTCTAATTTCACAACACTCGGGGGGAATTGGTCTCCATATTCATAATATTCGTGCTAAAGATTCTTATATTGCTGGAACGGCGGGTAAGTCTAATGGAATTGTTCCAATGCTTAGAGTATTCAATGATACCGCAAGATATGTTGATCAGGGTGGGGGTAAGCGTAATGGATCATTTGCTATTTATCTTGAACCGTGGCACGCAGATATAATGAGCTTTTTAGAACTTAAAAAGAATCACGGGAATGAGGCTGAACGTGCTAGAGATTTATTTTATGCTCTATGGATTCCCGATCTATTTATGACTAAAGTTATTGAAGACGGGTTATGGCATTTGTTTTGTCCCAATGAAAACGGTGATCTCAGTAATTATGTAGGCGAAGAGTTCGTTCAAAAATATAATGAACTTGTTGAAAAAGGTGATTTCAGAGAAGCAATCCCTGCTAGAAAAGTATGGGCTGCAATTATAAACTCTCAAATTGAAACCGGAACACCTTATCTTCTTTATAAAGATAGTTGTAATAAGAAATCTAATCAGCAAAATCTAGGGGTAATTAAATCCTCTAATCTATGCACCGAAATAATAGAATATTCTGATAAAAATGAAACAGCAGTATGTAATCTTGCGTCAATCGCTCTCAAGAGATTTATTATTCCTAGAAATGTGGAATATCTAAAAGTAAGAATATTTTCTAAACCAGGATGTATTTATTGTAAAATGGCTAAGAATCTATGTGAAAAATTAATGGTGGATCACGAAGTAAACGAATATACCGAGTATCTTCTATCTAGAGAATACCCTCACGGCATCACATTCCCACAGATTTTAATCGCCCGAAATATTGAAGGAGGTCAAACTGGACATCTTGGTGGATATACTGAACTTGAAAGATATCTTTCAGGGACATTTGATTATAAAAAACTGGGTGAAGTTACAGAAATAATTACACGTAATCTTAATAATGTAATTGATTATAATTATTATCCTACTCCTGAAACTAAACGTTCTAATTTTAGACATAGACCTATTGGTATTGGTGTTCAAGGGTTAGCAAATGTTTTCTTTGAATTAAATATTCCCTTTGATTCTAAAGAAGCCAAAGAATTAAACAAAAATATCTTTGAAACTATTTACTATCATTCAATGAAATGTTCTGTTGAGTTGTCTAAAGAAAGAGAAGTTCTTATGAAAAGATATAAATCGTGGTTATCACAAACTATTGGTGATAATCTTGAATATTCAGATGATTTTGTTGATAGTTGTGAAGTTCATACTCTGAAGAATAATCTTCATACTATTCTTGATGAAGAAATTAATCGCGATGATTATTTAGGTTCTTATAGTTCATTCATAGGATCTCCTTTACATCAAGGAGATTTTCAATTCGATCTATGGAATTATAATCAACTAGATATTCGTCATAATTGGTCGGCACTAAAAAGAGATGTACAACTTTATGGAACAAGAAATAGTCTTCTTGTTGCTCCTATGCCCACAGCTTCAACAGCACAAATCTTGGGTAATTATGAATGTTTTGAACCTATTATGTCCAATATTTATTCTAGACGTGTTATTTCGGGAGAATATATGGTTATTAATGAATATCTTGTAAATGATTTAATTAATAATGATATGTGGTCTAGAGAAATGAAAGATAAAATTATTGAACACAACGGTTCTATTCAAAATATATCAGAAATTCCTAAAGTTTTTAAAGACAAATACAAAACTGTATGGGAACTTAAGCAGAAGGTTATTATAGATATGGCCGTCGATAGGGGTAAATATATTTGTCAATCTCAAAGTATGAATCTATTCTTAGAAAACCCAAGCACAAAAACTCTCACATCTATGCACATGTATTCGTGGAGACAGGGTCTTAAAACTGGCATTTATTATTTGAGAACAAGACCAGCTTCAAATGCTATTCAGTTTACTGTCGCACCAGAAATAGTATGCGAATCTTGTGCGGCTTAAGGTATGATTTTATATTTAATTTCTAATCTTATTATTAACTTATGGACGATAAATATATAATAATTGATAACCGATTTTCAAATGATCTTAAAGTGAAAACTTTTTCTGGGTTTAAAAAGACAGATGTTTTTAAGGCAATGTTTGATAGTATAGAAAAAGGTAAAATAGAAAATGCTTTAAATTGGTGTACTGAATGTATAGTTTCAGGTTATTTTACTGAACTTTTAGATAAATTAATATCTTTTTCTTGTAAAATTATTCATCTTAATAGTCCTAATCTACCACAATATCTTTGTAAAAAATATAATCATTTTTACAGAATTATTGAGGTTGATCTTAAGAAAAAAAGGGAGGTAGAAACTCTTATTCATTATAGAAATGATCAATGTGTAAGGAATCTCTTTTTTGATATTGTTGTTACACTCGCTACTTCTCATAAAACTAAAAGATTTGATAAATATCCTAAAGTTAATGAAAAAACAGATTTTTTGTATGAAAATATTCAAAAAAGATTAGTCGCAACCGCTAATTTTGTTCCAACAGATATGATAAAATTCACCGATCCAGATGAAGTAAAAATAATTGTTAACGAAATCCTTTTTCATTACAAGAATAAAAGTTCTGGTTATGAAATAATCTCATATTGGATCTCTTGGGTCATTCAATGGGAAAGAATAGCTAAAAAAAAGAAAATGAAATGGGAAATTGAACCTAGAGAAATAAAAGGAATAAAACCCTGTCATTGTAAAGATATTATGTGGTTAATTTGGCATACAATATTATATGAAGCAAATGAATATTCAGAAGATATAAAATTACAAATACATAATCTTTATTTTCTTTATAAGTCCCATTATTCACCCGGAAAAAGAACTACAAGAATACCTCTTATCTATCTAGCTGTTGCTTATTTAACGCATAATAAGATAGATTTTAAAACACCTATCAAAAATAATTTACCAATATTTATTCAAACACAAGCTCAAGTAAACTTTATGTTTTATCTTAAAAAACAAAATGAAATTAATAATTTTGTTCATATTGAAAAAGAAAAGACTAAACAAACATCTATTCAAGAGGAAAAATCTAATGATGTCTTTAATATAATTAATGAGATAACAACTATAAAAAAATAATTATTTCACAAATCTAAAACCCCACCCCCCACAATAAGAATTATTAGTATAATTTATACCACCTCCATTATACTTATTACCTTCTCTATAACCACCTACCTTTTTATTTACCTTTTTAATTAATGATTTTAATGCCTGAATATTACTATCTTCATCTTCTAAATCTTCTTCTGAATCTTCATCATCTTCTGATTCACTACTAAATGATATATCATCGCCTATTCCTATTTCTGATGCTGAATCATCATCCTCTTCTTCTTCCTCTTTTGATTCTTCCTCTTTATCTTCTTCCTCTTTTGATTCTTCCTCTTTATCTTCTTCCTCTTTTGATTCTTCCTCTTTATCTTCGTCCTCTTTTGATTCTTCCTCTTTATCTTCGTCCTCTTTTGATTCTTCTTTCATTTTTCTCATTTTCTTTAAAT
>Ga0129324_10000388_pt1 | contig 32414 bp, 37 predicted proteins | sample CPBDNA_7_FD_96879 | JGI IMG/M metagenome (GOLD analysis project Ga0129324, IMG submission 96879) | Freshwater to marine salinity gradient microbial communities from Chesapeake Bay, USA - CPBay_Spr_15_0.2_DNA | ecosystem: Environmental > Aquatic > Marine > Coastal | place: USA: Chesapeake Bay...
GGATCGTGAATAAGCAAAACGTTTTTACCATCAAGAAATCCCATTTTGAAAAAAATATATTGTTCTATTAATTTCAATTTTATAAATAGATAAAATAAATATATACTATAATGAATTGGTTAACTTCAATATTTATCGGTACTATATTTTTTGTAATAGGTCAAATATGTTTAAGAAAAAGTTTTGAATTAAATAATACTATTTTACAAACATTTTTACTTTTTACATTTACAATTGGAATTATGAGTATTCCTTTTTTCGTATATAAACCATTAGATAAACCACAAAGTTGGTTATTTCCAATATTGGCTGGTATATTCTTTTTTGCTGGCAATTATTTTTGGATTAAAACAATTAGTTCTAAAGAATCACTAGGATTAATTCGTATTGCTATGGCTGGATTTGAGACGATATTATTGTTTTTTCTAAGTTATTTATTTTTTTCTGATAAAATTACATTATACCAATTTATAGGTTCATTATTTATATTATTTGGAATTGGTTTAGCCACATTATAAGAAAGGTGAATCTCATTAATATTGAAAATGATAATAATTAATGACACCTGACATAAAATATGAAATTACTAGATTAGATATATTTGATAAGATTGAATAATCTTATTTGTCTGAAAAAAAAATATCATTTGGATAAATTAAATAGAATTTATTGTCTTAAAATAAACTATTTAGCTTTAAATACACCTTTTTTTAATACGATGACTTCTTCACCATTAATATATAGTTCAAGATTTACTCTTTGTTCTTCAATTAGTTCATCTTGTTTACTCATTCGTTCCGTTAGTAACTCAATTGTTTTGGTTTGTTCATTACATTGTTTATATAAGTATTCCAACATAGGAGATGTGAATGTAATAGGTTCAGAATATTCCGATTTAGAATCCATTACATTTATTTATTATTTTTACTTTTTTCAATTTTTGTTTTATTTTGTTTTGTTTTGATATTTTCAATTGTTTGTAACAATCATGAATACACGTTCCAGCAACACCAACATTTAAAAATGACCAATTTTTCTTTTTGCATAAAAGTTCAGGCCACATTGGGGTATTATTCCAAATTCAATCGACCATGAATCACCAATAATAATAACATCTAAAATACGACTTTTATTTATTTTTAATTGTGAATAATTTTTATTTTTATAAAGTTTCATTCTAGTAATTGGTTTATTCATAATTTGCTCATAAAAAATATATTTATCCATATAATTATTTATATTTAATAAAATATTTTTAACTTATTAATAATATTTGAAATAAACATTTAAGTAACAATCGAACAAAAATCAACAATGCTATAGTACTATCATATGTTTAAAGATACTCAGTTTAATGGTGATTTATCCAAATGGATTATAACGAAACAGAAGTACAATAGTCTTAAATAATTATTTACACAGAATTCTTGTGATAATCTTTCATTCCTCCTTCATATAATCGTATGTTTACAAATCCTTTTTTATATAATTCTAAGGCACATAATTCAGATGCATTACATTTCTCATTGGCACAATATAATACAAGTGGAACTTCATATATCGAATAAGTTTTTAAGAAAGATACTATAGGTTGATAATTTTTTTGAATGACTTCTTGAAACCATTGTTCTAATTGTAGTTTAGACATTTTTTTTACTTGACTATGGTGTAAATTATAAGAATTAGGAATGTGGTCTTTTGCGTAATATTCGCAAGGTAAAGTATTTATCAACAACGTATTTCCTTTTTTTATATGTTGTTTTACAATATCATTTGAAACATTACAATATAAAACTTGAGTATAAATATTTTTTTTATCCCATGAATCCCCTTTTTCAAAACAAAAATGAATATGTCTATAGAAAATTTCATTTTCATTTTTGTGTTTTCTTGTAGTATGATAATTTTGAGGACATTTAAAATATAATTTACCTTTACCATTAGAGTCTAATTTACAAATACCATTGTTTGAAAAATTACCATAGGCATGTTTAGCGTCAACTATAGTTAACTCGTTTTGAGTTGGTTTAGAAGCCCAATATAATATATATTGATTACTTTTATTTTTCCCAAAATTTAAACATAATTTTTGATCATAATTCTGTTGTTTGATATATTTCTTTTTTTGTGAATCAATAAATTGTTCAACATAATTAATTGTTTGAATCCAGGAAGGTTTTAAATCAGATGATAATATAATTGGTTTTTTAAAATCAGTTTTGGTACTACATGCAGCACATAGATATTTCATTATAATATATCAAAATATTAAACTTTACAATTAATAAATGCCTATATATATGATTAATTTAGGAAAAAAGTTTGTTGTAAAAGGTCCAAGGAAAGACTTTACAAAAAATATGGAAAATGTAATAGGTAATCCTTATTTAGTAAGTGTTGATAAATTAACTATTTCAGACACAGATTTAAAAACTACAAATAATTTACCTGAAGTAGAAGAATTAAATATTAAATATAATAGTCAATTAACGACTATAAAAGAAATTCCACATAATACTCAATTTTTTCATTGCATACATAATAGTAAACTTACCTATATAGAAGAGTTTGAATATGTTGATTTATCTGAATTAAAATATATAGAATGTAATGATAATAAATTAATAGATATACCTATACTACCTAAAGGTGTTTATTACCTTAATGCTACAAACAATAATATAAAAATATTTCCAGTTTTACCAAGAGGGATAAAAGAATTATATTTATCTGGAAATCCATTTACAAAAAATATTACAGAAATAAGAAAAATGGTAGAATATATAGTTGAAAATAAATGTGAAAGTGATATAGATGATATTATTGATTTAAAAGCTTATAGTGCGATGAAAATTGCAACAAAAACAGGAACGATTATGAATCCAGGGTCAAAGAATACGTTGCCACATGAACTTCATGAAGTTATTAAATCATATTCTCTTTCTGGAAATAAAACAAAAAGAAAAGCAAAAAGAAAAGCAAAAACAGAAAAAAAGAAAAGAAAACTAAAAAAGAAAATATAGTTTGAAACACTTCTAACAATTATTCATACTTTCCAAATATACAATATTCGATCCTATTTTTTCTAATATATTTATAATTTGTATTGACGTTTATTTAATATATATATATATATATGTATGAAATTACAGAGGTAACCCCTACACTATTTCAAAAATATATAGAAGACCAATTAGGTGATAAATCCCCATTATTAGATAATATATTTAAAATATTACATAAAACCCAATCATGTATAGCAGGTGGTAGTGTATTATCTTATATAAATAAAGAAAAAATAAATGATCTAGATATTTATGTTCCTACAAAGAATATTATTAATTTTATGAAATATATAAATACTGGACCATTATGTACATCTTTAGCGATTATAGATAAAAATGTATCATCTCCATATGATCAATCTTTTTTTAGAAAAAATAAAATTCGATTAAGATATACATTTCAGATAATTGGTAAGAATTACGAAGAAGATTTTATGTATGAAACATCAAGTAAAAAATTTAACCGTATAGGGCATAGAGATATTAAAGTGGATATAATGTTAATTGATACAACTTTTGATAAAGTAGTTAGCAATTTTGATTTAGATATTTGTGAAGTATTTACAGATGGTAAATCTATATATACAACAAGTAGAAAAAATTATGATAATATCAAATCAAAAATAGGATTATTGAAAACAGATTATCATATGTGTTACTTTGATGAAAATAAATTTATTATTTCAAGACTCAAAAAATATATGTTACGAGATTATGAAATCTCTATAAATAATTCACAACTTAATTTAAAAGATATATTAAAGTTAAACTCAAATGAAAAAAATCAATTAAAAATGAAAATTAAACATATTGATAATGAAGAAGAATTTTTTGTCAAAAAAATGATTGAACAATTGTTTGATAATTGTTATTATTCATTAATAAGGGAATTATGTAATAGTTTATTGGAGTTTTCAGAATTACCAGATACCCATTTAGATGAAGAAGAACAAGACGAATATTTAAATCATGGTTATAAATATAAATATTTGTATAACATAAGAGAAGGTGACGATTTTCAATGTGGATTGAAAATGAGACTATCTCAAATAATATTTGTTTCTTTATTGGAAGATTTTACTTTATCTAGTTTCCGTTTATTATTTATGAAACATTTTAAGAATGAACTAGACTCTTATATATTTTATATGTTTTTAATGGATAATATGAAAAAAATTGGAAATAAGTCAAAAAAATCAATGATGGATACATATTATGATTGGTATTATTGGACATATCTTATTCCATTATGGACAAATATATTAATGCTTATACATGAAAATAGAAGAAAATTAACAAAAGATGAAAAAATTATTATAATACAAAAATATCATCAAAATTTATATTCGATTAGAGACGAAGACGATCAAGAAAATATGCAAAACCGAATTTGGATTTATAATGAAGATGTGATACAAAATTGTGTGAATAAAATTAAACTTATTTTTAAACTACGAGAAATTGATATAAATAAAGTAATGAGTAAAGCAGTTGATATGACAAATAAAAAATTTATGGAATATAAACATCATTGTAAATTAATTAATCCAAAATTGTTTGATATAGATAGTCCAAATAGAGAATTGCAATTAATTTGTTTTAAGTCATCTAATTTACTTAATATAGTTGAAATAATAGATAAATATTCATTTCAATCGCTTCAAGAACTAGTCCGGTGTAATTATTATATAGATTCAGAAGCCGACTATAATAAAGAGTTAGTTCATATAAAACATAATATTGAAAAACCAGCCAATATGAGCGGAAATATTATGTATGATAAACATGCTGAAACTTATGATGTAATTGATGGTGATACAATAAAAGTAGGCGAGGCATTAAAAACAAATTATGTATTTAAGTTCAATGATCATTATTTTCATTATAGTGAGAATAATTTAAATAATTTATTAAGCAATAAGGATTTATGGATATTTGAGTGTGGTGGTAGAGATTCTGATGGATATATGATATATAATTATGAAGAATTATTTATTAAGTTGACATCACACCTTGGTGTATTTACAATTGGGTCTGAATATTTATATTCTATATTTGATTCGAATGAAAAACTATTTGAAATTGTAGATGCAGAGCGTCAATTAGAAACTACTAGTTCATTTAAAAATACTAATTTGGGTATAAGAATAGGAATAGCTGATTTGGTAAGTGCAAATCATTGTCAGAAAGATTCTGATTTGAAAGTATATATATTAAAAGACAATGACTTGAAAAATAATGAAAACACATTATTAAAACCATTATTTCAAAATGATTTGGCAGGAAATAAACGTTCTTCTAAAAAGAAACGTTCTTCTAAAAAGAAACGTTCTTCTAAAAAGAAACGTTCTTCTAAAAAGAAACGTTCAACCAAGCGAAATCCAAAGAGAAAATATTAAATATATTCTTCTAATCCAATATCATAATTATAATGTTCTAAATAATATAATAGTCGTTTTGGATGAAAACATTTTTGTATTAATTCTTCCTTAATAAAATTTATATTTTCATCTATTTTTTCATAGTCATATTCGAATATACACGGATTTTCAATAATAAAAGGATAACAAATTTTGTGTGGATATTTAATAAATAAATATTTTGCACTAGGATTTTGTGATAATTTAACCCAATTTATTTTATCTAAGTTATTTGAAAGAATATCAATTGCTTCGTTATGGGTATTCAAACAAAACGAATCCCAATTTATTTTATCAATATTATTTTTTATAATTTGAATCGCCGCTGGATTTTTAGATAAATATGACCAATCTATATTATTTATATTTTTTTCAAACAAATCAATTGCGATTGGGTGTTGGTTTAAATAAAATAGTTTCCAATTTATTTTATCTAAATTATCCATAATAAGTTCAATCGCAGAAGAGTTAGAACTAATTGTAGTCCAATCGATATATTGCTTATGCTTAATTATTATGGATAATGCGTTATGATTTTGACATAAATATTTCCATTTTATTTTATTTATATTTTGTTTTAATATAGACATAGCATTTATATTAGCTGATAAATATTTCCAATTGACTTTATCTAATTTGAATGATAAAATATGAATTGCATTTATATTTTTTGATAATATACTATAATTTATCATATTATTTTCTAAAATATATTCTATAGCATTTTCATTTTTACAAATATTACAATGTAAATGTTGATAACTATAATAATTTAATTTTTCTATATCTATAAAACTAGCTAATTTATACATAATTTAAATATAAATTTTTTTTTATATTTAAATTATGTATTATAATGAAGAATAAATCTAATATTTATATATTTGAATAAACCAAAAACATTAATTTTATATCTAGAATAGTAAATTCGTATTTGAAAATAATATAATTGGAAAATATATTAAACAAATGATATAATATTATTTAATGTCAGGAGAAACTATTGGAATTGATTTAGGAACAACTTATTCATGTGTAGGAGTATGGCAAAATGATCGTGTAGAAATTATTGCAAACGATCAAGGTAATCGCACAACTCCTTCTTATGTTGCTTTTAATAATAAAGAGCGTTTAATTGGGGATGCTGCTAAAAATCAAGTATCTATGAATCCATTTAATACGGTATTTGATGCAAAACGTTTAATTGGTCGTTCTATGAATGATGAGAATGTTAAACGTGATATGAAACATTGGCCTTTTAAAGTAATTCCCGGAAAGTCAAATCAACCGATTATTGAGGTAGAATATAATAATGAAACAAAACAATTTTCTCCAGAAGAAATTTCTTCTATGGTACTGATTAAAATGAAAGAAATTGCCGAAGCTTATCTTGGAAAAGAAGTATCGAATGCTGTTATCACAGTTCCAGCATATTTTAATGATGGTCAGCGCAAGTCTACAAAAGATGCTGGTGCGATTGCTGGATTAAATGTATTACGCATTATTAATGAGCCTACTGCAGCAGCGATTGCTTATGGATTAGATAAAAAAGGTGAACAAACTATATTAATTTTTGATTTAGGTGGCGGAACATTTGATGTAAGTGTTTTATGTATTGAAGATGGTATTTTTGAGGTAAAAGCAACTGCTGGCGATACTCATTTAGGTGGTGAAGATTTCGATAATCGTATGGTTGATTATTGTTTAATTGACATTAAGAAAAAATTAAAAAAAGATATTACGGAGAATCAGCGTGCTTTGCGACGATTAAGAACTGCGTGTGAACGTGCGAAGAGAACATTATCTTCATCAACCCAGGCTCACATTGAAATTGATTCTTTGGTAGATGGGATAGATTATAATACTACAATTAGTCGTGCAAAGTTTGAAGATATGAATATGGATTATTTTAGAAAATGTATGGAACCAGTTGAAAAGGTAATTCGTGATAGTAAAATTTCAAAATCAACTATTAATGAAATTGTTTTGGTCGGTGGTTCAACTCGTATTCCAAAGGTTCAAGAAATATTATCAAACTTTTTTGGTGGAAAAGAATTATGTAAAAATATCAATCCAGATGAAGCGGTTGCTTATGGTGCAACCATTCAAGGTGCTTTATTAAGTGGTAAACAAGATTCAGAAGCACTAAAGGATTTATTATTAATTGATGTAACTCCTTTATCACTCGGATTAGAAACTGCTGGTGGAGTAATGACAAAACTAATTGAAAGAAATAGTAGTGTTCCTGTAAAAAAGACTCAGACTTTTTCAACTTACGTAGATAATCAACCTGGTGTAAATATTCAAGTATTTGAAGGAGAACGAGTACAAACCAAGGATAATAATAAGTTAGGTGAGTTTATTTTAGATGGGATCCCTCAAATGCCTAGAGGACAACCACAAATCGAGGTATCTTTTGATGTGGATACAAATGGTATATTAAATGTAAGTGCGATGGAAAAGAGTAGTGGAAAAAAGATGCATATTGAAATTAAAAATGACAAAGGGCGCTTATCTGAGGAAGATATTGATAAAATGGTTCAAGAAGCTGAAACGTTTAAGGCACAAGATGAAGAATATAAATTAAAAGTAAATACTAAAAATGAAATTGAAAATACATTGATGCAATGTAAAACAATGTTAGAATCAAATGAAAATATGCCAAATAAAGAAAAAATATTAGAAAGTATTTCCAAAGAAATGGAATGGTTATCCCAACATCCAGATGAAGAATTAAATGTATATCAAGAAAAACGTAATGAGATTGAAACTTTAATGAAAAGTTTTGTACCTCAACAAGAAATGCCACAAGAAATGCCACAACACCCCTCTGAAAATGAAGAAAATATTGAAGAAATTGATTAAGTATCGTGAACAATAATATGACAAATCACAAATATAGACCACCATAAAGGTCCAAAATGTGTTTGAAAAAAAGTAATCCAATTATATTGTATTCCATATAAAACAACATAACACATAGATAATATCAATGGTATTTTTAAAATACTTTTTGTTTTTAATGTTCGTAAATAATGTCTAGGAGTGTGTATATAGGTTAAAAAATAAGGTGCAATAATAGGTTTATATAACCATAGTCCGTGTAATATCATTGAACCATATATTTCAAATGGTACATCTTTTTTCATATGATAAATGGAAGAACCCATTAGTAAAGTAAATTGCGTATGACAATTTAAGTTATTTAAAATTGGAGTACATATACTATATACCATAAGAGTTTTCATAGGCTTGTCTATAATATCAGTTATACCATGAGCAATCATTGGTGCTAATACATATTTAGATATAATCATTATTTAAATATGTATTTATTCTTTAATTAAATGTTGTAATAAATCAATACGTCCTTGTCTTAAATAAGAATTATCTAATCTATTAATTTCGTATGGGTTTTTATTGGAACATAATATAAATATAACATTTGGATACAATCCATAATCTATTTTATCTAACATATTGTTCCATGTAGTTTTATTACATACTTGTGTAGGACTATTTTTGTGTTGTATAATATCTTGATTATGTATTTTAGAAATTAAAATATCAACTTCATCCAAAACTAAAATAAGAGGTTTTTTAGCTGTAGGATTAATAATATTATATACATTCATAAAATTATCGCCTGGGTCACAAGGATTAAATGAATCACATAAATAACAATTTAATTTACATGCCATTAAATAACATAAAAATGTTTTACCAATACCGATATCACCATAAATATAAGAAGTTACATTATTTTTTTCATTATAAATTTTCATAATATTTTCATAAATAATATTTTGTTGTGGTTTGAAAGAAACGTTTTTTATAAACATTCTTTTTTTAGAATAATCAAAATAATTATAATCACCATTTCTATACCAATATTCGATATTATTTGTGTTTTCTTCTATTTCTTTTTCGTCAATATTAATCATTTCTATTTTTGGTTTTTCTTCTTGTTCAAATATTTCTTTTATTATATTTTTTTTACATATAATATATAAAACTCCGAAGCGGTCATTTAAATAAGATATAAATTTTTTATTATTTGGTATTATAATTCCATCACATTTATCTATATCAGTTATAGAACTAGATGTATAATCTTTTCTTAAATATTTACGAAATTGAATAATTTTTTGTCTATTATAAATAATATATGTATTATATGATAATAGTTTTAGAATTAATAAAATAAAGGGTTTAAATACTTCTATTGTTGTTTCAATATTTGTTATAAACATACACATCATAACAATATAATTTTTCATTAAATAATATATTCATTTGTTTTTAATTAAAATCGATTAAAAATATATTATAAGATAAAAATAAGAATGTCTAAAAATCAAGAAATCGTATTGCAATATATGTATATTCATTCTAAAAAACGTTGTAAAATAGCAAATGCAAATAATGGTCGTTTCTATATGGGCTGCTTAATATTAGATGAAAATTATTGTCTTTTACAGGGCTGGTTATAACAAATATGAAACTACATTACAACATGGAACTATACACGCAGAAGTAGACGCTTTAATAAAATTACCTTATCAGAGTACAACAAAAAAAATAATTATTTGTATATTCAATACAAATAAAACTGGAACAATATTAAAAATGAGTAAATATTGTGAAAATTGTGAAAAAAGTATTTATATATTTGCAAAAAAAAGAAATTATATAATTAAAAAAATTTATTATATCAATGAATATGGTGAATTAGATTATGATTAATGAATTATTAATAATAAATATTTTACGATTAATATTTATTTTTTTTGGTAAATAAATAGGGTCCATTTTATTTTTTATTATTTGAATATATTTATCATCCATCCACGAAATAAATAAAGATAATGTATTTTCAAATGAATCAAACTGTATATAATGTATTTTTTTATATAATCCATATTGAAAACATGGACTACATAGTTTTTTTTCATTTTGTTCCAATACGGCATTATGATTTTTAATAGAATATACATATTCATAATAGGTTATAATATGTCCATCATAATGATGAATATATTGTAATATATATTGAATAATATCATTTGGAATTGTTTTAAATATACATAACATATTTGTATTGTATATTTGGTTGTATTGTTTACATGCACTATTTATGTCACATTGGCATATAGAACATAACATAGTATAATTATATATATAAGTTTAAACTAATGTTTATAAATTATAAAAAATATTAATATAAATAGATATACTATTTTTATATATGTATAGAATTATACCTTTACGTATATTACGGAGAACAAATGGAGTGAAATTTGATGAAATGGTTCCATCAGATATACCAAAGATTGATGGTATAGATAGAGTGATCCACGCTCCAAATAGTATTTCACCAGGACCTATTGAAGATTGTACGCCACCTGTAAAAAGACCTTGGTATATGCACCCAGGCCAAGATGATAATTTAATGGTTTTACAAGGAACTCGGTATGTAGATATTTTTTGTCCAAAAAAAAAAGAAAAAGCATCTTTTATCATTACACCAGATAAAGTTTACAAAAATGAAAAGTTGTATTATGATGGTCCAGCAATGATTGTTTGGCCAAGTTGTATATTTCATAGAATTATTAGCGGTGAAGAAGGAAGCATTAGTATAAATTTATCAACTAGAACAAATGATTTTAAATTAAAAGATAATTTTAATATATATGATTTAAATATATATAGTGGAGAATATAGATTAATTCGCGATGGTATTGATGATCAACCAAATTTAGAATATGTATTCCCAAATGATGAAATTAAAAAATTATTCAAAGAAATGTAATTATTTTTAATATTTATTTTTTAATAATTTGGATAAAAAGTAAAAATATAATAAAAATGGTATAATAAATATAATAGAAATATATAAATTTTTGCGATAATTAAGTTCTTTATTCATAAATATAACATCTATAATATCATTAAATATATTAGCTAAAGCAATAGAAGCAATGATAGATGTAATAAAAATACTAAATGAACCAAAATCAATTATTTTTATTAAAAAATCTCCACTTTTATTTCCTTTTAAATAAGACCTAAAATTATAATAAGAATAAAAAATAATAATTAGGGCAAATAAAGAAACAAAAATTTGAGTATTATCAAGATCTATATTTAATATATTTTTTAGAGGAACCGAAACTAATAATCCAGCTTCTGGAATGGGTGTAGCTGTTACAAATAAGCACCAAATAATAAGTGTATTAAAAAACCCTTTTTTTATATTGTAAAATATGGAATAATATATAAAAATAAGTAAAAATAAAACAGATATACTATTAAATATATTTATTTTGATAGTATCTTTTATACTGCTTTCAATATTTAATTCATTGATATAATATATAAATAAAAGCACACATAAAATTATAATAGTTAATGTATAGTTCATATATATATTATTATTTATTTAAAGATGCGTCTAAAGGTGAAGTTTTATTAGATAATGGTAAAATTATATTACTTTCTTGAATAGAAATTTCTAATTGTGGTGAATCAATATTTTCAGATAATTGAACATCTTTATTTAATGGATTTATGGATAAATTACCTAATGAAAATCTTGGTTTCTTTTTTTCTTCATAACTATTAACAGATTCATCATCTGTAATTTTAATTCCTTGGTTTACTAAAATAATATTGTCAAAATATTTTTGTTCTTGTTTCATAATTTCAAGTAAATTTTTATGAGACATTTTTAAATATTTTTTACGTATATCTGGATATACACTCATTTCTAGTTTTTCTAAAGCATCGTTATATTCTTTTATCATTTCTTCATCTAGCTCAGTCTGATTACGACATTTATTTAATGTATTAGTCAAAAGGGATGTTGATTGTATAAGTATTTCCATTTGCTCCGGAAATTTTTTGAATTTGATTAAAGCCGATACGGAAGCAATAATACTAGACATCATAACTGGAATAAGAGCAACACCTGCACCGTCCCATCCCATACGAATTTTGGCACTTTCAATCATACCAGTCATTAGAGACAAAACAATTATACATTTATTCCAATCATCATTGTCTTTTTTTAATTGTTCATGTGCTAAACTTAAGGCATCGCGTTTTGCTTTTAAATCATTGACAACTTCTTGGATGGTAGTTTTTTCCATATATTATATTACATTATTATTTTTTAAAGTAATTAAATAATTATCTATAATATACAATACTATGATAACTATTTCATATATTAATTTTTGGAAAGACCCTTATAATGATAATTATTTAACACATTTTATAGAACATAATATTGGACCAATAAAAAAAGTAAATCCAAATGAAAATCCAGATATTCTTATATCATCATGTATGGGTCCCATAAAGAATGTACAAAATGTCAAAGCAAAATGTAAACTATTTTACTATGGAGAAAATTTAAATCGTTATATACCTTATAATAATGATAAACTATTATATGACACATTTGATTTAATTGTTGGATTTAAGGAAACAAATATTTCTAAAAAGCAAATTCGTTTTCCATTATGGTTAATGTATTATCAATATTATAATTATAAGGAAAATGATAATATTTTAACTTATATTCAGTGTAAATATAATGAAAATATGAAGAAAAATAAAAATATGTTTGGGACAATGATTGCACGACATGATCGTGGAGGACAACGTACAAAAATATATAATGAATTAAGTAAATATGGTATAATAAAGGCACCCGGTAGTTTTCAACAAAATACCCAACCTATTGGACCAACACAACATGATAAAATTCAATATATATCAAACGGGTACTATAATATATGTCCAGAAAACTCGCAATATGAAGGATATTTTACCGAAAAAATATTTCAAGCATTTGAAGGTGGAACTATTCCATTGTATTGGGCAATTGATTTTCCTGAATCTGGAATAATAAATAAAAATAAGTATTGTTTTTGTGATATAAATAATAAAGAAATATTGGAAAAATCTATAAATGATGTTGTTTCTAACAAAGATAAATATATACAAGGAGAATTATTTACAAAAGAAGCTGGACAACATATACAATTATTTTATTCTACTTTATTGGAGAATATATTAAAGTATTTATAATTAACTTATTTTACATATTAATAATTAAGTTAAAAATATATTTTTTATTTATTATCAATTATATATGGATAAAGTAAGTGTAATTATTCCAACATATAATAGATTTAAATATTTATTAAATACAATAAAATCTGTAAAGGAACAAACTTATTCCAATATTGAAATTATTGTAGTAAATGATAAGTCAACACAAAAAGAATATTATGATTATGATTGGGAAACTAATAATATTAAAATAATACATCTAGAAAAAAATTCAAAACAAATATTTGGTTATGCTTGTGCAGGTTTTGTTAGAAATAAAGGGATTGAAAAATCCCTAGGTAAATATATTGCATTTTGTGACGATGATGATATTTGGTTTCCTAATAAAATAGAACTACAATTAAAAGCTATGAAAGAAACAAATTGTAAAATGTCTTCAAGTGATGGTTTAGGCGGTAAAGGTATATTTGATCCTAAAAAATCATATAAAAAATATAATGCTGAAATTCATTATAAAACATTACAAAATATTTATAATCGTAAAGGTAGTAATTTATTAAATAACGGATTTCCTATAATATGGACACTTGATTTTTTAAAAATTCATAATTGTATGATATGTAGTTCAGTTGTAATTGAAAAAACTATATTAGATAAAATTAATAATTTTAAAAATATGAAACCACCTGGAGAAGATTATGATTGTTGGTTGAGAGCATTACAACATACTGATAGTGTATATGTTAAAGATATATGTTTTTATTATGATGGTGGACATGGAGATGGACAAAATTATTAAAGTATATATTTTAAATATTCAAATATATAATATTTAAATATTTATCATATTATTATATATATATGAATTACTTTATAAGTGGAGATACAATTACAAATGATATAAGTAAAATACAATTTTTTCATAATGATTATTTTGATAAATTTATAAAAAATTTTACAGAAAATAATAATTTAATTAATTCTATTGAAAATAATAGGATTACCCCACTAATTTTTATTACAAAAATAGAGTATCTTGATAATTTTTATAATAAAATTGTAAAATCATTAAATAATAAATTTGTATTAATAACACATTATGGAGATTTGGAAGCTGGTTTGAATAAAAAAATTTTAAATCACCCATTATTAATAAGATGGTATGGTCAAAATATGAGTATTATTTCTGATAAAACATTTCCTATTCCAATAGGTTTAGAAAATAAGTATTGGAAACGAACAAATATGGATATAATTAAAAAACATTCAACTAATTCAAAAATAAAATTATTATATTTAAACTTTTCTTTAACTACAAATCCAAATAGAAATAAAATTATGAATACTTTATTACAAAAAGGATTTGATAGGAATAAAAATATGGAATGGAAAAATTATATTGAAGATTTATCCAAACATAAATTTTGTATATCCCCAAAAGGTAATGGTGTTGATTGTCATAGAACATGGGAATGTTTATATTTAGGTGTCATTCCTATTGTTGAAAAATCAATACATATGAGTTACTTTAATGACTTACCAATTTTATTTGTTGACAATTATGATAATATTTCAATTGAATATTTAGATAAAATATATAAGGAATTTCAGAATAAAAAATTCAATATGGATAAATTATCTATATCATATTGGAATAGGAAAATTAATAAAGAATTTATAAATTAATTAATATTTTAATTCAAATTTTTTACACATTTGGACATTTAAAATGTAGATAATTATATTTAGTATGAGTTTAATTTAGTTAAATATATATATATATATATATATATATATATTATTATATATGATAGAAAAGAACATATTTCAGTCCTGGTATACAAAAAATATAGACACTTTACTTCAAAATAAAATAGATATTTTTAAAAATTTAAACCCTGATTATTCATATTATTTATACGATGACAATGATATGGATAATTTTGTAAATGATAATTTTAATGGTGAAATCGCAGAATGTTATAATAAATTGAATATTATTGTAGCAAAGGTTGATTTTTGGAGATATTTAGTTTTATATAAATACGGAGGTATATATTTAGATATGGATTCAAATATTGAAAAACCTTTAAATGAATTAATACGAAGTACGGATCAAGCAATTATAACAGCAGAAGGTAACCCAAATCTTTATGTCCAATGGGCCTTAATATTTTCAAAAGGACATCCGATTTTAAAAAAAACAATTGATTTAATTATTAGTAATATAAAAAATAATAGTTATCCTAATGATATTCATAAAATGACAGGTCCAACCGTATATACAAAAGCAATTAATGCGATTCATATGGAACTTTTCAATGAAATAATAAATCATAGTCTAATTAATAAATATACTGATGTTGAATACAAGTCAAATAATATATCCTATAGATTATATGGTATAGATTATAATTCTTATTTTTGTTTTAAACATAATACTACACATTTATTATATAATAATAAAAAACATTGGACTCAAGAACAAAAAGAAAAATATTTATTGAAATAAAAATATCTGCGTTTTAAATGTGTAAAGGTGTAAAAATAAGATTATATTTTTTATTTAGATTGTGGATAAATATTTTTTCAGATATATCACATATAATAAATGAAATTACTGAAAATACATTATTAGCACCTTCACACGCATATCTCACATATGAATAGAAATTACATAATCAAATTGATAAAAACAATATAAATTATTTTACGAAACTTAATAATACATATAATTTGAATGGTGATTATTTTTATTCATCTTACAATAGAAGAATAATATTATGAAATTAATATTATTTTTTTCTAATAAAACTACATTAAAGGTCTTTGAAATTAATATAATCAAAAAATAATATAAGTATAAGTATAATTATATATTATGAAGATAGCAATACTTCAAAAACTTGATCTCCACCTAGAGTGTGCAGCATTCTTACTTGAAATATATAATGGTAATAATAGATATTTATATTGAACAAAAAAACAATAAATTTAACCATATTGAATATTATTCAACTATATTTAATTTTAACATTATATAACAAATTTAACAAAGATATATTATATAATTATGATAAAATATTTAAATTAACAAGTAATGATAATTGTTTAGATGATAAAAAGATTGTATCTATATTACATCTTGATACTAATATATATTGTAAATCAGAAAAATTTATTAGTCTAACACCATATATAAATGGTAATAATATATATTATACATTTCCTATTTATAAACCAAAAATTAATAATGGATTAAAAAGTAAAATTGTTACTATGATTGGTTATTATAATGATAATAATATTGATGATGATTTATTAAAATTTATTAATTTAAATAATAATTATACATTTAATTTTATAATTTGGGGTGGAACAGGTAATAAACTAAAAAATATAAAAAATGTAAATTATTATAATAGGATTAAAACAAATATTATGATTGATATATTGAATAATTCAAAATATGTATTATCAAAAAAATATATTAATTATGATAGATTTTCAGGACAATTGTCATTAGCAATGTCTCACGAAATACCTTTAATAATTGATATAAAAACAAAAAACAATTACGAATTACCAGGTATTATATTTGATAAAAATTATTGTGAGATTAATAATTTAGATTATATAACCGATGAAAAATATAATTCTCTAAAAAAAGAAATTGAACTTGTTAAATATAATATATTAGAAAATAATAATAAAATTTTTAAATCGATATTTTAAATATTGAAAATTGTAGAAAGAATATAGAAGATTATATTAATATTTTACTAAATTTAATTCTATACACATATTTATAAAAGCGGATTCTATTTTACTTAAATCAATAATATTACCTCTTTTGTAAGATTCTATATCTTTATAATCATTAATATTCTTTATATATTCATATTTTCTATTTTGTGATAAAAAATAATCCTTAAATTTAAAATGTCCTTCATTTAATGGAAACTCATCCAACCATATATTTGGTATATTATATGCGTCTGCTTTTAAATATCTCACAAGTTTGTAGTTGATTTTTATTTTTAGTTAAATAATATTGAACTGCCTAAATCTTATAGTCTTCACTTTTATGTTTAGCCATATAATTACATATTACATTTAAAAATTTGAAAATTTTTATCCCAATATTTAGAATATTCTGAATTAACTAATCCATTTCCTCTATGGTATTTCGTTATTGCATGTTTTTTGGATGGTATTTTCCAGTTACCATATAATTGTGTTAAATATAATTCGCTATTTAGTGGTATGTTGTAACTTTTTCCGTTTAAAATTTTTTTATCCAATTGTGGAAATGCTGGATTTGTATATATATCACAATAAAAATTACTATATTCAGTTTTAATACTAATCATATTACCATCTTCCTTTTTGGGAAAACCATCTAATGTTCTTGTTCGTTTTAACCCATATTTATTAAAATCAATAGAATTTAATTTATCCCAATTAGATAAGTGTATTGTTACATCAATATCAGTATCATTTTTCATTAATCCATTTTCTCTTATACAACCTAATAACGTGCCACAATCTAAATAATAAGGTATATTATTTTTATCCATAATATCAACTACCTTATTTAAAAGATAGTTCATTAAACCTAATTTATTATTTTTAAAATCTCTTAATTTGGTTGCTGATATTTCGTTTGAATATGGTAAATATTGTATAGGCATAATACTTTTAATATAATCAATAGCTGGAAAATTTTGGTTATCATCTGCTCTCATAAAACACCAGTTTTTTTTATATCCTATTAAATTTTGACCCCATCCACAGTTTTTATCAGTTCTAGTAACAGTTATATTATTATTTTTACAATGATATTTAAATGTATCTGTGTATTTGTGTATAAAAAACAAATTTCCAGTATAATCACTCTTTATTAATTTACTATTGGTTTGTGAAGGACCAATTGTTACTAGTTGTAAGTCTTCATTAAAATTATTTAATATATATTCTTGTATAGTTTTTGTTGGATCTACATTATCAATCTTGAATACATCGTGTGCATATTTCTCTAAATTTTTTTTACGATTATCATAAGAATCAATATCAGAAATATTTTTTAGTTTTTTAATACTATTATTATCATGTAATCCTACAATAATTTTTTTAGTATGTTTTTGCATGCATTCTAATAATTTTATATGACCTTTATGTAATTTATCAAAACAACCAATTGTGAAAATATATTCAAACATATATATATATATATATATTAATTTTTAGTCGGCGTTTTAAATTTCCAAAGGTGTAAATAAAAACTTTAATATTATCTCTGATAATTCATCACCAAAGTTACCATTACCTATTTTATCTTTATAAGTTATTAAGTTTAATTATTCCATATACATATATTTATATAATTAAAAATATTAAATATATTATAAATTAATAGGAATAAATTTTTTATTTAAAAACATACCTAATGGACACCATTTTGGTTCCTTATTCATAAAATATATATTTGAAAAAAAACCTAAATATCCAATTACTGCAGAAAAGGAACCGTGCGATAATATAATATTTTTACATGTGCTACCAAATTGAATAGTTTTAATTGGGTCTTCTCTAACAAAAATAATATCTGGATATAAACTTTTAAGTTTAATAATTAAATCATCATTAAAATTATCACTACCAATATATATATTATTATATTTCAATAAATTAATACAATATATATAATATTCTATACCTGTATTATATTTTTTAGTATCATCTAATCTTATATGTAAAAATATATCATTATTATTTTTATATCGTTGTTTATATGGATTTTTATGTATTATATTATTCATTTTATGAATTAAATGATTATGTAAAATAGTAGTTATTTCTTCACTTTGAAAATAATCTGTCATAAAATTAAAATTAGCATTATTTTTAATAGTATTATTAAAATAATTCATATAATTTTTATTATTTATTAATATAGTTTTGTCATATTTATTTTTACCTATAAATAATTCTATTCCTAATTTATTATTTATATTATCATAATTTGAATATTCAACATATAAATTATATTTTTCTGCGAGAATACTTAAAGCTAAATTACGGATAATTTGATTACATAATCTTCCATTAGAATTTATTGTTTTTGACATATAAAATAATAAATTATTATAATAAATCATATATTTCCCAATTTATTTTAGAATATTTACTCATAGGTCTATAACAATGATAATCTGTATAAATACCTAAAGATATATTTTTTTTCACATTAGAAATATTAAAATTTGAAGCACGACATAATCTTCTGTATCCAGTATCCTTGTCATAAAGACGTACAAAATTGTTAGTTATTTTATTCCATTTAACTATCTCATTATATAAAGTAATCTGATCAATACCCCAACCAGTATTACCGTGTCCTTCTTTAATAATATTACTATTATATACAACTTTAATATTATTTATAATTTCATTTAATGAATTAATTTTAAAAATATCTTTCCATATTTTGGGTGTTGCTATATTATAACATATGGATAATTGTTTATATTTATCACATTCCATACCTCTAAAATAAATAAATTTACTATTATCATAATTTATTATATTTTTTGTATAATATTCACGATTCATTGGTAACATATCCATATCTGTAACTAAAACTCCATTATTATAATTAAGAATACAAGGATATAATAATCTAATAAATTGCGATGTAAAACTAGTTAATATATTTTCAATTGGTTCAAATAATATTATATTTTTTTTATATAATAATAAATCATCTGGTATTTTTTTGGAAATTAATATAATTATAACATCTACATCTGGATATAATTTATTCCATGTTTTTATAAAAATTGGAACAAAATCCAAATATAACTTATTTTCATTAACACTTGTTAATACACAATCAAGTTTCATTATAATATACTATAATATAATATTTAAATATTTATTATATTATTATATATATGACTCAAAAAATACATTTAATAACATATGGTGATAAAAATTATATAAGATCAAAACAAAGAATAAATAATGAAGCTATAAATAGTAATTGGTTTCATAATGTAACTATTTATGGACCAGAAGATTTGGGAGAAGATTTTAAGAATGAGTTTAATGATATATTAAAACAACCAAGAGGAGGAGGATATTGGATATGGAAGTTTGATATTATTAAACAACAATTAATAAAGATAAATAAAAATGATATATTAATATATTTAGATGCTGGGTGTTCTATTAATATTAATGGAAAAAAACGATTTTATGAATATATTGAAATGTTAAATAATTCAGATAAAGAAATTATTTCATTTCAATTGCCACATCTTGAAATATGTTATACAATTAAAGAACTATTACAACATTTTGATATAGATGAACCAAAACAATTTATGGCTAGTATTTTAATTATGAAAAATACTGAAAAAATGATGAAAATAATAGATGAATGTATAAATATTTTACGTAAAGATCATCTATTAGTAACTGATCATTATAATAAAATAGGACAATGTAAAGAGTTTAAGGATAATCGTCATGATCAAAGTATATTAAGCTTAGTTAGAAAAAAATATGGGTCTATCATATTAAAAGATGAAACTTATTTTAAACTATTTGGAAATGATGAATCTAAAAAATTTCCATTTTGGGTAACTAGAAAAAAATAGTTTTTACACCTTTGAACATTTAAAATGCCTATTATTAATTACAGTATATATTTTATATTATTTAGATTATAACCACAGAATAAATAATTTGATAATAAAATCTCTTCCATATTAAATTCTAATTTTTCATTAATATTATTCATTTCTAACTCTAATTTCTCATTATTTAGTAAATTCTTTATATTTTTATACATATTAAACCAATTTATATAAATTTCAGGAGGAATTATTAAAAAATTATCAGGTATTATGTATCTAGGTTTATGAATTGAAGTTGTATATACATTTTTTTTTTGTATATTTGAAATATCTATTTTATTTGGAAAACAAAATCCATCAAATCTTGTTGAAATGACTATATCATAATTTTGTTTTGTATCTGTAATATAATCCTCAAATAAATCCTTCACTTTATTTCTACTATAAATTTGACTAAAAGTATTGTATATATTATTTTGTTTAGATTTGTGAGAATTTTTATATGCTTTTGTTTTTCTTATATATTCAATTTCAATTAAATACGTCTCTTCATTTTTATCTAAGGGTTTCTCAAATAAACAAGAAATTGGTTTATATAATTGATGTATATTATTTTTAACAATATTCTGATTTTCAATAAATAATGTTTTTTCGTCTATTTTTCTCCAAGGCGAAAATTCATATTTGATATTATCATCTATCCAACAATGGAAAAAAAAATCATATGTATTTTCACTATTATTTTTAATAAAATTACTTATACATGTATATCCATATTTATAATCTCTTAGCTGTCCATATAAACAAATTGCAACTTTCATTATAATATGCATATACATATATATATTTTTTATATTCTATATTATATAGAATATAAAAAATATATTGATTAAATCGGTGTAAATGTTTAAAGGTGTATAATAAATGAATTAAATATAAATATATAATAATTATTATAATGATTATTTGTGATAAAATAAATTTATTTTTATACATATACCAAAAATTTAGGAACTGCTATGACAAATGAATTACAAAAAACTTATAAAGATACAAAATTATTTGTAAAATGTGAGAGACAAGGTATAAATATTGGAATAGATAAGATGCATTTATATTGTGATGTTATTGACAAATTTATATCTAGGGATATATTAGATTCTTATCTTAAGTTTTGTATTATAAGAAATCCATATAATAAAATATATTCTTCTTGGAATTTTATTAAAGAGAGGCATGGATATAATAATGTTAATGATTTTATAAAATATAAATTAGATGAAGAATTTATATATGGAAAATAAATTATACCTGGTGATGCTAGAGTTCATTATAGACCACAATTTACCTTTGTATATAACAAAAATAATAAATTTGTCGATTATATTATAAGATATGAAAATTTAAATGAAGATATATTAAAAATGAATCACCAATATGAATTAAATATCCCATTATATGATAATGGAAATACTCAAAAATCATATATTAATTTTTTAAATAAAGAAAGTATAATGAAAATAAATAATTTATATAAAAGAGATTTTGAATTATTTAATTATAAAATGATACAATAATTATATAATGATAATTTAAATATCAACCTTAATAAGTTCCACAATATCATGTATCATTTTACGTTCTATTATTTTATATTCTATATTATTTAATCCAGAACTCATAATCATTTCTTCTTTTTCTTTATCATTTAGATTATCTATATATTCTTTTCTCCAAATATCAGAGATTTTTTTTTTTTCATCAATATAAGGTTCAATATTAGATTTATGTTGTAATATTTTGAATGATTGATTATTATTATATTGTATATTAATTTTTTTTATATAACTTCTAAAATGTAATGCTCTATCTTCAACTCCCCAACCCCATATATTATTTGGAAATCCATTCATATTAAATATTATATCATGTTTTACCTTAATAATATTTCCAAGAGAATAAATATGTGTAAATTTAATACATAATATATCTATATCTTCTTTATTATAAGTATTTTTTATAATTTCCAAATTAGGTATTGTATCTACATCATGTGTGATAAAATATTTACTTTTATTTTCATATTCTTTGAATCCAACATTTAATATTGCCCCACGATTAAATAATTTACCCTCATTTTGTTCTATGACTACTACTCTAGTATTTGGTAAATTACATTGAATCAGTGGTACAGTATTTTCAATAAAATATTTTAAATGTTGTTCTCGTTCACGATATGGTATAAAAATAATATTTTCATACATTATTTATATAACAAAATTATCTTTAAATATAATTTATTGGATTTTATATAAATATATTCTAGTGTATTATTTATCATTTACATCAAATACATATAATAAATTATAAATCATTGAATTCCAACATTGTTTGCTATGTATATTTTTCTGATAATATTCATAACAAGCTTTTGACATTATTTCCCATTGTTCTTGTGGTATAGTTGATACTTTTCTCTTATAATCTTCCACATTTTCTACAAATATATAATGTTTATATTCAATTAATGGTTCCATATATGATTCAATCGATACTTCAGGTGTAACAATGGGAACACAACCAAATGCCATTAATTCTACTTCTCTATGACATTTTGAACCATAACCACGTAAACATAATCCATATTTGGATTGTCTTAATTTCATCAAATATTCTTCGTGAGTAAATTTATGTTTAGACCCTTTTGTACAATGATATTCACTTAAAACACTTTCCCAATTTTGATCATTACGATATTTTTCTTGAACGTTATTTTCAAAATTACCAATAAAAATAGAATCTATATTACGTTCTTCATAAGATAATATAGAATGTTTATTCAATAACTTTTCAACAATCATAGGTCGTCGTGGCCAAAAAATCCATGGTTTTACATTAAAGTTTGGTAGTTTTTGTTTTAACATATTTCCTTCTACATTAATGTCTCCATTACCTAATAACATAATTGAAGCATTATGTAATTCTTGATTACACCATTCAAGAGTTGGTCTATCATAAGTCATTATATTAGGTTCCAACCAACAATGAATACTATTATCGATAAATGTTAAATCCACATCTTTATTATTCATCTTCATCAATAAAGGCAACTCTCTATACGAATCATTTTTATGATAACCCAATCCTTGTAAAGGTTGTTTTGGCAACTTAAATAACCATTTTTTATGAATGACACGATATATAATCAATAATAACTTATATTGTTTACTTTGTCTCAAATAATGTAAAATACATTGATTGAAATCTTTAAAACGACCATCATGAAAATGTGTATGAATAAATATGAGTGGTTTATTTTTATATAATAATTCACTTTGATTACACGAAATATGATTTGCTATTTGTTGAGGAGTTTCATTAGATAAATACATACGCCATGCCTGTAAATTATATTGTTCATTAAATTCAAAATAATTATATTTTTTACATAAATCTTCTATAGAAGCTTGATCATAATAACGAGATTTTTTTGTAAATTCAATCCAGTCATTTGGAATAGATTTATCACTAACCCATAAGATTCCTCCATTATAATAACCGGTTTTATTTATATATTCTTTTGTGATAAATTGTGGAGATACTCCTAATTGCTTTGTTGAATCAATATGTTGAATTACATTTGTAATAATTATATCACTATCCAAAAATAATGTATCTTTATAATCTTTTAAGGCATATTGAATTATTTTTGCTTTAGACATTTGAAATTCACTCCATAAACCATTTTGTTCCATTATTTTTCTATCCATTGAATCATATTTATCTAACTCTACGAAATATTTGATTTTTAATAAAGGATTTGGAGTACTTTCTTCAATATATGTTTTTGTTTTAGAATCACATAAAATATAAATTACCTCGTTTGGATGATAAAGAGACAAAGATAATAATAATCCAAATAATTCAAACGCGCAATTAAAAGTTGAAATAGTACAAAAACAACTAGGTTTACTCATTATAAATTTATATAAATAAAAACTTTATATAAAAACATAACCATTATATTTTATAATGGAATATAATGGTTTAATTCAACCATTTACACCACAACAAAAAGTAGACTCTTTTTTATATTTACAAAATTATATATTAAATAAAAAAGATAAGTTTTTTATTGGTCGTTTATCTGGAAATGAACCTAATTTATGTGGAAAAATTTTATCCAATCAACCAGCCAATGAACATTTATTGCATGAAATGCTTCATGGTGCTGGTATTAAATTTACATCAATTGACTCATTAAAAACTTATGTGAAACAATATCACCAAGCATGTAATCATTGTGATATTTTAGGAATATGGTCAGGAAATATGTATACTCAAGCAAAACCTTATTATGATTTATTGGAAAAAATGTATCCAAATAAATTACGAATTTGTTCACAAGCACTAGAACCATTTTATTATATGGAACATAATGATTATTGTTTTGATAAAGTATTTGAAAATAAAAAAGTATTAATCATAAGTAGTCATCAAAAAACCATTGAACAACAACTACATAAAAAAACACATATAAAACCTATATTTCATAATAGTACCCAATTTCATATATACAAACCACCACAACAAAATGCTGGAAATTGCGATGGAAATTCATGGACATTTCATATGGATATTATGAAAAAAGAATTAAGTGAACTTAAACAAACTTTTGATTTTGATATTGCATTGGTAAGTTGTGGTGGATTTGGTATGATTATTTGTGATTATATTTATAAAGAATTAAATTCAAGTGTTTTATATATTGGTGGTGGATTACAATTGTATTTTGGTATAATGGGAAATCGTTGGAGGCAAAATCCAAATATAAAACCCAATGATCAATGGACCAATGTATTAAAACAAGATAAACCAGCTATATTTGATCCACGTTTATGTGAATTAGGTTGTTATTGGTAATTATTTTTTTAGTTTATTCAAATCTCGTTGAACCAAAGAAGTACATAATTGTCTCATGTTATTATGATTATCCATAAATTCTTTTTCATTATTATATGATTGATTATTTATAGTATATCGTGGTTCACCGCCCATATTTATACATAAATGTTGTTTTAATGGAAAAAATCTTCCAATACAACGATATACTTCATTGATCCAATCATCACAAAACCAATTAATAATTTCTGGTGGAAAATAATAATTAAACATAATCATATGATTTCTAGAAACAAAAGATTGAGTTAATAATCGTGCATTATTATTAATAGGTCCAGTTAGTCCTATATTATTATTTTTTTGTAATATTTCAATACAATCTTTCACCCAATTTTTTGTTTTATATTCAATATCATCTCCACATTGAAAAAAATAATCACAGTTTTCATCATACGCTTTTTTAAATAATACATTCCACATTACAGTTAAATGTCCTTTTGGAATATTATCCATATAAATAAATTGTATAGATACATTTTTCATAATAGAGACAAAACGATTAAACTCATTTTTATTATTTTCATTATCATAAATAGGATCTTCTCTATCAATTCCAATATAAAATACATAAGTATATTCTTGATTATAAGTGATTAAAAATGATTTTAATGTATTTTGAAATAAATAACTTTCTTTATAAGAATTCCAATTACGTCCCTTGGATGTTGCGGGAATTAAAATACCAAGTTTCATTAATTAAATATAATTAATTATGTTTAATTATCATTTAATTAAATATATTAAATTATATAATGTGCGGAATTATAGCTTGTTTAGGATCAAATGTTTCATTACATATTATAAATGGTTTAAAACAATTACAAAATCGTGGTTATGATTCAGCTGGTATTAGTTTAATTTATGAAAATCAATATAAATTATACAAATATGTATCTTCCCAAAATTGTGGTGCTATACAACAATTAGAAAATATATTTTATCCAATTTCACATAATGGAATAGGACATACAAGATGGGCAACACACGGACCCAAAACATATGAAAATTCTCATCCACATATGAGTTATCATAAACAATTTATGTTGGTTCATAATGGTATTATAGAAAATTATCAAGAACTCAAAACATTTTTACTTGAAAAACAATATGTTTTTTATTCTCAAACTGATAGTGAAGTCATTGTAAACTTACTTGAATATTATTTTTACTTCGAACAAAATGTAGAAAAATCTATTTCAAAAATTTGTGAACATATGCAAGGAACGTGGGGGTTATGTATCCAATATATTAATGAACCAAATAATTTATATGTAATTAAACGTGGAAGTCCAATATTAATTGGTAATGGTGAAAATTTTGCATTAGTTTCTTCTGAACCAAGTGGATTTTGTAATAAAATGACCCATTATTTTGAATTAAAATCAAATGATATTTCTATTTTGAGTTATGTAAATAATAAAGTAAATATAAGAACTGGGCAACATTATAATTTAAACGCCTTTGTACATGAACACTATTGTTTAACACCGCATCCTTATAAACATTGGACATTTAAAGAAATTATGGAGCAAAAAAATATTGTATCTTATGTAACAAATCAAGGTGGTAGATATTTAGAAAATGGAATGATACAATTAGGTGGATTAAATCAACATAAAGAACTATTGAAAGATATTGAACATATTATTTTTCTTGGTTGTGGAACATCTTATTTTTCATCTAATATTGGTGCAAAATATATGAAAAAATGGTGTAATTTTACTACGGTTCAAGTATTTGAAGCAAGTGATTTCACTATAAATGATATACCTCAAAATGGTAAATGTGGTTTTATATTAGTATCTCAGTCGGGTGAAACAAAAGATTTACAAAGATGTTTAGAATTTTTAGATAATCATATTACTATTGGTATTATAAATAAGGTAGATTCATATATTGCTCGTGAAGTATTTTGTGGTTGTTACTTGAATGTAGGGCGTGAAGTAGGGGTTGCGTCAACTAAATCATTTATGTCTCAAGTAATTATGATGAGTTTAATGAGTATATGGTTTTCCCAATTACACAATGGATTATGTATATTTCATCAAAAAGTGGTTCAAGATTTAATTATATTGGAACAGCAAATTGATAAAACCATTCAGAATAGTATTTTAGAAGTAGAAAAATATTATAATGAAATTAAGGGTCAATGTTATATATTAGGAAAAGATGAAGATGAATATATTGCCAAAGAAGGTGCTTTAAAAATAAAAGAATTATCTTATATTCACGCGGAAGGATATTCATCGTCATCATTAAAACACGGACCATATGCTTTGTTAGAAAAGGATTTTCCAGTGATTTTAATTTCACCCAAAAATAATTATTGGTCGAAAAATGAAAATATTTATGAAGAAATGAAAAGTAGAAATGCAAATATAATTATTATTACGAATGAACCAATAAATAGAGAAAAGGTTATTTTAGTAGAAAAAAATAAAACATATCAATGTTTATTAAATGTGATTCCTCTACAATTATTTGCATATGGATTATGTATTCACAATAATTTAGATCCCGACCAACCAAGAAATTTGGCAAAAGTAGTTAGTGTTGAATAAATATTTCATTAATAATATTACGACATATTGGACAATTATTTTGTGTATTATACCATTGTTCTATGCATATATTACAGAAATAATGATTACATAGTGTTTTACAATTTGATTTTTCATAACATATAGAACATTCTTCTTCAATATTCATTTTTTTTTCTATTTTATATAAATAAATATAATAATATATAATGTTGTTTATCAAATAATAATGATAATTATCATATATGGAACATAGCCATTCTATTACTTGCAAATTATTGGATATACATTGTTCTTTAAAATAAGCATTATTATTTTCTCTTAGATTAATAAATTCATTATGATATAACCATTTTATGGTTAAAATATTTTTAGAATTATAAAAAGATTTAAGAATTAGTTTTCGTGGTAAATGATGATGATACATAATTAATTTTGCTATAAAAAACCCTTTTTCATTTTCACAAGAATTATAAAAAGCTTCATATATATATTTTTTTTTGAATAATTTACTCTTATATATATGATAAAATACATCAAAATGTCCATTTAAACATAACAAATTGATACATTTTTGGTCAATAAAAAAAGTAATATCATCTATTATCCATAATATTGTTCCATATTTACATAAATAATATATAAGTTCTCTAGGATAAATCATATCATTTTTTACATATAACCATTTAATTAATTGCATTTTTTCATAATTATAATTATTATCATAACAAGAAATATTATACATTGCTTCATATAATAGGTTTGATTTTTCTTGATATAATAATTTTGCCAAGTTTAAATATCCATTTTTACACGCAATTATAAAACTATTATTTATAATAGACTCATCCATATAGTCCATAAATAGTTCAACAATTTCTTGATAATTATGTGAACAAGCATATAAAAAATAATGGTGTATATCAATTAAATTTATATTGATGTAAGGTAAAATAATTTTTAATATATTTCCCCTACCGTGATAGCATAATGTTTGAAAACATTTATAATAAATGTTATCTTCTAATTTATCTTTAAAATGAGTTAAATAAAAAGATAATACTTTTTCACATACAAAATATGGATTACATACTAAATCCAAAAAAATATAATTATGATCAATTACATCAAATATATCCCGTTTTAATAAATGAATTAAATAAATAGAATCATATGAATTCTTCATAAAAATATTTACCAAATAATATGAATTTATATTTTCTATTATATTAGGTCGTAAATGTAATAAATGATAACATAATTGAATATTATTATAAGACAGAGCTATATAAAAAAAAGAATTAACTTCATTTTTCAATATTATATTGGGATATAAAGAAAATAAATATTTTATAATTTTATTATATTCCTTATTTTTTGCAATATAATACAAAATAGTTTTAACAAAATATATATCCATATCAATGTATTTAAATAAAACTTCTATAATTTCTATCTTTAATTTTTGTTTAATACATAATATAAATATATTTCGAGAAATTGTTTTTAAATTATGATATTTCAAAATAAAATATACAAATTTATAATTATTTGACAATAAACAATTATAAATAATATATTTTGAATTATATTTATTTATAAGACGTTTTCCTAGAAAAAATAATTCTTTGTCTCCTTTATTACATATTTTTTTGAAAGTTTGTAGAGAGATCTTACATTTTTTTTTATGATTAACCAAATACTTTAAAAATCCTTTATGGGTTGTTTTTAAATATTTCCAATTATATAAATTATAAATAATAATAGCATCATCAAGGTATCCTTCATCTAATAAAAGATATAATATTTCTATTTTATTATCAGTTTTATAAAATAATATATTTTTTTTTGTTAATTTGTTAATTTGATAAATATTCATTATAATATAGTAAATAATAATGTTTATTATATAATTTTATATGCATAAAATTGATAAATTTATTTTTTATAAATATACAAAAATGGCTATATATATTGATTATGTATGGGTTTTATTAAATAATCAAATTCAACATAAACATATTTGTATAGAAAAAAATATAAAAAATATAAATGATGTTCCCATACAATATTTAGAACATATAGAATTAATACCCAAAAGTATATATAAAGACCCTTTTTATATAGGTCAATATATTGTAATATGTGAATGTTATTATAAAAGTATACCTTATAGTTCTATTAGTCCAAAAACAAACAATAAAAAATTATATGAAATTAAACAGCCCTATTTTATATTAAACAACAATGAATTTGATAATAGTATATTTATATTAGAAGTTACACATCATTTACATTATTGTGGAATATCATTATCTTATCATTTTGGTTTAAACTCAAATGAAGCATTATTTGCTCTTCATTTGAGTTGTCCAGAAAAAATATGGACTCAAATATGGTTATGTAAATATATTATTTTAATGTGTGCCAAACAATATAATTATAAAATACTATTTGATATAATGGAAAAAGAAGATTATATTGATTCATTTAATAAAATGAAATTATAACACACTACGATACATTTGTACAGAACGTTTACGTCCTTGTTCATAAGATATAATAGGATTTGGATAATTTACATCATATACTTGACAATATTTTTCCCATTGATGTAAATGTTTTGGTGGAATATCTTTTAATTGTGGTAACCATTTTTTTATATACAGGGCATCTTTATCGAATTTTTCACTTTGTAACCACGGATTAAATAATCGTTGAAAATATGGTTTTGGGTCTACTCCAACAGATGCAATCCATTGCCAATTTCCATTGTTTACACATGGGTCATAATCAATCAATTGTTGTGCAAAATATAATTCACCGTGCCTCCAATCTAGTCCCAAAATACGATTCATAAAATTTGAACTAATCAATCGTCCACGATTATGCATATAACCACTATGATTTAATTGTTTCATACAAGCGTCCACAATAGGATAACCGGTTTCACCTTTTTTCCATAATTCTAGGTGTTTTTTATTTGATACCCATTTAATTGAATCATATTTGGATTGAAAGTTTTGTGATTTTTCTAACAATTCTGGGAAATAATAATTAATATAAAAATAAAATTCTCTCCAAATTACTTGGGATTTAAGTTCAATCTCTTTTATATAATGAAATACTTCACGAATACTTAAACAACCATATTTGATATAAGAAGATAACTCGGTCGTTTTAATAGATAATGTATTTCTATTTTTTGCATAATCATGTTGATTTACTTTTTTAAGAGCTTTTAATCCATTTTTACGACCTCCTAATACTAAATTGTTTGAATTATGTATATAATAATCCATATTTGATTTATATGTTTTGAGTGATTCTAAATCTTTATGAAATATTAAGTTTTTTAATGTTTGTTTTTGAGGTTTTGGAATAATATGCTTGAAAACATTATTTTTAAAAGGAGTATAAATGGTATAAGGTTCGCCATTATCTTTATTAAATGATCCAATAGGTTGTAATAAATAATCTTCTATTTTAGAACATTGTATTTTTTGTTTTTGACACCATTGCTCAATTTTTTTGTCTCGTTTTTTGGCAAAAGGAGTATAATCCATATTAAAAATAATATCACTTATATGAATGTGGTTACGAAGTTCATTTAATATTTCTATATCATCTCCATAAAAAATATGCAATGGTATTTCTTTAGAAAGTTCGCTTAGTGATTCACATAAAAATTGTACACTATGA
>Ga0129324_10000389_pt1 | contig 32377 bp, 32 predicted proteins | sample CPBDNA_7_FD_96879 | JGI IMG/M metagenome (GOLD analysis project Ga0129324, IMG submission 96879) | Freshwater to marine salinity gradient microbial communities from Chesapeake Bay, USA - CPBay_Spr_15_0.2_DNA | ecosystem: Environmental > Aquatic > Marine > Coastal | place: USA: Chesapeake Bay...
AGTTCCTGAAGTAGCGGGCCAATGTGCTCTTTACTGTGAACCTCAGTCTGTTCAAAGCATTTATAATAATTTAAAAATGTTATTAGATAATCCTGATGAAATTCAAAAATTTTCTGAATGTGCATCAAAAAGAATTAAGAGAAAGTTCTCCTATCAGCATCATTTTGAAAAATTGTCCTCTATTATTGATAAAGTCTTTAAGGAAAAATTTTTCAAAAGTTAAAGGAGAAATTTTTAATCTCGGTTTATCAACTGCAAACTTAACTAAACTGCAGTTAGCACAAAAAATTAAAAAACAAGTACTTGAACTAAAAATTAAAATAGTTCACAATAAAAAAGATCCAGATCAAAGAGATTACTTTGTAAGTAACAGAAAGATAGAAAAGTTAGGCTTTAGAGCAAAAGTTAATATAGATGATGGTATAGCTGAGTTGGTCAATATATTTAGATACTCAAAAACAAAGATTAAAAATAATTATTAGACAACTTATTTACTTACCTTCAGTAAATATAAAAATTTCATAGACATAATTATGCTCTTAAAGAGTTTAAAGAATGAGTTCTTTGTTTTTCCACTTTTTCTCTCGTCAAAGTTAATAGGAATTTCAATTATTTCCATGTTGTTTCTTTTTGCTTTTATGGAATGTTCCCAAAAAAAAGATGGGTGTTTGTAGTTAGTAGTTTTAATTTTAAATGTTGATGGAAATATTCTTAAAAAATGAGAAATATCAACAGTATTAATCTTAAATATTTTGGATATTAGAATATTTAATGATCTACTAAAGAAAATTTCAATTTTAGAAACACCACTAATTCTTGAATTTCTAACATACCTACTTCCAATAACTAAAGTATTGTCATCTTTACTCTTAATCATTTTTTTTAAAAAATTATTTCCAACTGAATTATCTGCATCTAAAAATAAAATATATTTTCCCTTAGATATATCAACTCCCTGGTTAAGAGCATAACCCAAACCTTTTCTTTTATTTGAAATAATTAATTTTATTAGTTGTAATTTTTTTTTACAATTTTTAATCTTTTGAATAGTTCCATCAGTACTTTTATCATCTACGAAAATAATCTCATATTTAATTTTTATTTCTTTAAATAGTTTTTTTAACCGAAAGACAGTATTATCTATATTTGATACTTCGTTGAGAGTTGGAATTATTATACTAATCAATTATGTAACCTTTTATTTTTCCAGTATTTTATAGTTTTGTTTAAATCTTTAAAGAAATCAAATTTTATTTTTATTTTTAGAGCCTTATTTATTTTAACAACATTAAGTTTAGCAAAATTTGGAAAATTAAATTCATTAGTAAAGATTACTTTTTTTCTTTTCTTTTCTTTTTTATTTAAATAATTTATTACATCAAGAATCTTAATTTGCTTATTTGTACCTATATTATAAATTCCAGTTTTTATTTTAGATCTAATTATCAGTAAAAAAATCTTTACCAAATCCTTGAGATACATCATTTCTCTTGCATCAAGAATAGTTCCCTTCATAATAATTGTTTTTCCTTGAGAGGTTATCTTCTTAATTAAATCAAATATCACCTGTCTTTTTAAACCTTCCCCAAATATAGAACATAACCTTAAAGTTATAATATTTAATTTAAAATTTTTTGAGTAAAATAAGCATTGTTGTTCAGCATTTATTTTTGAAAGAGCGTAATAGGACTCTGGGTTTAATTTTATACAATTTTCTTTTACACTTTTGTCTTTGATAGAACCATAGACGCCTATGGAGGAGGAGTATATTATTTTTCCTTCAAACTTAGTTTGCTTAGCAGCTTCAAGAAAGTTTTGTAATACTATATTATTTTTTCTAATATCTAATAGATGATCATTTTTTGAAAATAATGGATAGAAATTTCCACTTAAAAAAAAATATCATCTGGATTGTGTTTTTTTATTAATTTCTTAAAATTATCTAATGTGTATTTAATACAGCTATTCTTGAAAATTTTTTTTTGTGCAGTATATCGAAATACTCTAAAATTATTTGAAATTAAATATTTATAGAGTTCATTACCTACAAACCCGTACCCACCAAAGATTAAAACAGTTTTCATTAATTAAGAATAAAATTTTTATTTATTTTATAGCTTTTGATCTGGATAAAACCTATTTTTGAGTTCAATTATCATTTCATCCAACATTGTTTCAAAAGTATATTCATGTTTCCATTTTAATATTTTCATAGCTTTTCTAGGGTCACCTTTCAGATGATGTAATTCATTTGGTCTAATGTATTTTTTATTAATTTTAATGTAATTCTTATAATTTTTTAGTTCTAATTTTTTAAAAACATATAGCAATACATCTCTTACAGATTTTGCTTTACCTGTCGAAATTACAAAATCTTGTGGTTTTTTTTGCTGCAACATCATCCACATTGCTTTAACATAATCTTTAGCATGCCCCCAATCCCTTTTTGCATCTAAATTTCCAAGTTCTATATATTTTTTATTATCAAATTTTATATCTAGAGCACCTTTTGCAATTTTTGCAGTCACAAAGTTTAAACCTCTTCTTGGTGACTCGTGATTAAACAAAATTCCATTAGTAGCAAATAAATTGTAACTTTCTCTATATATTCTAACAAAGTGATAGGCTGCATGTTTTGCAACTCCATAGGGGCTCACAGGTTCCATTATAGAATTTTCATTAATTTTACCTTCTTTGTTATAATTTCCATATATTTCAGAAGTTGCCGCATTATAAAATTTTGATGATGGGCTATATACTTTTACAGATTCTAAAACATTTAATGTTCCAATACAGTCAATTTGCGTTGTTAGAAATGGAGACTTAAATGAAATACCAACATGAGATTGTGCGGCGAGATGATAAACTTCATGAGGCTTTATTCTTTTAACTATTTCATCAATATTAGATTTATCCAATATATCACCATAACATAATACTATTTTTGAGAGTATTTTTTCAATCCGTAGTGTTTGAAGTTCAGGACTAGATCGACGAGGTAATATTCCATAAACAGTATAGTTTTTTTCTAATAAAAATTCCGCAAGGTAGGAACCATCTTGACCACCTATACCAGTTATTAATGCTTTTTTTTTCATAATCTGTGTTATTTTAATAGAATTATTTAGTAATAGTTTAAAAATAAATTATACAATTCAAATAAAAATTATACAATTCAAATAAAAATTATACAATTCAAATAAAAATTATATAATTCAAATAATGATAAAATATCCACTTATTCACTCAACTTGGAACAAGGACGAGTTTAAAGCTATAAATAAAGTTGCCAAAACTGGAATGTTTACGATGGGTAAAAATGTTAGCGAATTTGAAAAAAAATTTGCAAAATATCAAGGTAAAAAATATGGAGTGATGGTAAATTCTGGATCTTCAGCAAATCTTGTGTCTATAGCTTCATTATTTTATAAAAAAAAAAATCCCTTGAAAAGAGGTGATGAGGTTATTATTCCAGCTGTATCGTGGAGCACCACATACTCTCCCTTACAACAACTTGGATTAAAAATAAAATTAGTTGATATAGAGTTAGATACTTTTAATGTTGATTTTAAAAAACTGAAAAAAGCAGTAACTAAAAAAACAAAATTAATAGTTGCTGTAAACCTATTGGGAATTCCTGCAGAGCTTCAGAAAATGAAGAAATTATGTAAAGAGAAAAAAATTCTTTTTTTTGAAGATAATTGTGAAAGCTTGGGTGCTGAAATTAATAAAAAGAAAACAGGGTCTTTTGGAGATTTGGCAAGTCACAGCTTCTTTTTTTCTCATCATATTTGTACCATGGAAGGTGGAATGGTTGTAACAGATGATTTTGAATTATACTGCTTAATGAAAGTATTAAGAGCTCATGGCTGGTCAAGAGATCTGCCAAAAAAAAATCCCTTAATTAAACTTAAAAAAAATGATTTTTATGAACAATATAAATTTATTTTACCAGGATTTAATGTAAGACCTGGTGAAATGCATGCTGCTGTTGGATTAGTTCAATTAAAGAAAATTAACTCTTTAATTAATATGAGAATAAAAAATTTAAAATTATTTCAAAGATATTTTAATAATAATGATAATTTTATAATTCCAAAAACGAAATATAAAAGTTCAAGTTTTGCTTTCCCAATGATTATTAAAAATAAAGATCCAAATTTCAAATTAAAGATATTTAAAGAACTTAAAAAGAATAAAATTGATTTTCGATTGGTAGCAGGTGGATGTTTTACAAGTCAAAAATATGCAAAATTTTTTGATTACACTATATTTGAAAATTTAAGAAACTCTGAATTGCTTCATAATCAAGGTTTTTTCGTTGGTAATGCAAGCGCCGACCTTTCAAAACAAATTAAAAAACTTCATGGAGTTCTGTCTAATATTAGATGAGGAATTTTAAAAGGGCTTTAATTACTGGCATTTCTGGATCAGGAAGGAGTTATCTAGCTGAATATATAATAAAAAACCAACCACCTTTAAAACCCGTATGACCTATTAAAAAAACACGTTTTCCTCTCCAAAACTTTTTATTTATCATGCTTGATTACCAAATTTTCCAAGGAGCTTTATTTTTATCCCACAAATCTTGAAGATAAATTTTATCACGTAACGTATCCATAGGATGCCAAAAACCTTCATGCTTATATGACATTAGCTAATTATCTTTAGCTAGGTTTTTGAGCGGTTCCTGTTCCCAGGTACAATCATTTCCAGATATTCGTTCTAATACTCTTGGAGAAAGAACAAAAAAACCACCATTTATTAACGCACCATCACCTTTGGGTTTTTCTGTAAATTCTTTTACTGCGCTACCCTGTATATTTAAAGCACCAAACCTTCCTGGAGGATAAACAGCAGTAATCGTTGCGTCTTTATTGTGACTTTTATGAAAAGTTAATAATTCAGTAATATTAACATCTGAAACACCATCCCAATAAGTAAAACAGAAAGCATCTTCATCTTTAATAAATTTGGAAACTTTAGCTAACCTGCCACCTGTCATAGAATTTTGACCTGTATCTACTAAAATTATTATCCAAGGTTCAGCTCTTTTCTCATGGATCTCCATACTGTCATTTTCTATGTTTAAGGTAACATCTGATTGATGTAGAAGATAATTTTTAAATTACTCCTTAATAATAAAACTTTTGTACCCACAACATATTACAAATTCATTTACTCCATGCATAGAGTACATTTTCATAATATGCCATAAAATAAGCCTACCACCAATTTCAATCATTGGTTTTGGCTTTAAATTTGTTTCTTCACTGAGCCTCGTACCTAGACCCCCTGCTAATATAACTGCTTTCAAAATATAAACATCTTTTTATAAAAATTAAAAAAGTTAACTTCATACGTTTTTTTATTAACTTGTATAAAAATTAACACTGAAACTACTACTACATTATTGAATAGTTAATATCAACAGTAATTAGAAACTCAACAACAATACAAAAATTATTCTGATCGAAGTTTTGATATGACAAAATAATATGAAATAATATAACATAGAATAAAAGAGGTATAAGGATGTAAAATAGGAGTTAAAATAATTCCACTTAAAAAAGCAACAAAAGAAATTGCTATAGAAATTTGAGGAAAATATTTACTAATATAAAATATCCTTTTAAAAAAAATTTTAAAAAATAAAAAAGTTCCAAAAATACCTAGAGTACTTAGCAAAACTACGAGTTCGTTGTGATAAAATTTAGATGAAATTTTTGTATCTAATCTGAATGGAGTAATAAAATCTAGAATACTCATATTAATAAAAAATGAATATATCGCATTAAGCCTAGATGTTATTGAAGCGTTACCCAAAAATATCTTCATGTTAAAAAATTCAGAAAAAAAGGTAGCAACAATTACTGGATAAAAAATGAAAAAAATTAACACAAGATATAAAACAATTTTACTTAAAATTACTTGATTTTTTAATTTTCTAGCTATTAAAAAACTAAAGATATGATAAAATCCATACAAAATAAGTAAAAAGTAAAAAGTTAAATTAGAGGACCAAGTTGATAAATAAAAACAAAAAAGATAAATTAACAATATAATATATCTCTGATTATTTGAGGCTAATACACCAAGTAACAAAATGAAAATTAATGGATAATATTGAAAGAAATCATAAATTGCAATTTTATCTGTAAGCCAATAAAATTTATTTTCAAGATAGATTGGATTAATAATAGATATAAAAAAAACTATTATTAAAGCTAATGCAATTTTTCTATTTGAATTATTAATAATTTTTAAAAAATTTTTTTTTTTAATATTTAAGAATTTTTTTTTAAAGTACATTTCAAATCCAAGAAGTAAAAATATTGGTGTAATTATTTTTGCTATTAAGACAAAATAACTTAGATCTTTAATAAATACGAATGAAAATATACATGTGAATAAAATAAATAGTGAAAATAAAAAAATATCTAAATCTTTTTTAAAATGACGTAAACCCAATATAACAAATGGAATTATAAAAAAAAAAGAAATTGGTAAAGTAAATAGGTACCCAGTCGATATATAATCAAAAGTACCACCAACAACACTAAATGAATAATCATTCAAATTTTTATACGACAAACTAATAGGAGAAATAATTATAAAAAAAAATATAATCCAAATCGGATAAGTGCCATCAGCCTTGAGCTTTTTAAACATTTAATTTATTAATAAGGCTATAAATTTCCTTAGAAAATTTTTCCATAGAATTATTTTTTAGAAAATTTAAATACATATTTTGATCTATACTTTTTAGCATACATTTATTTATTACATTTAAAAAATCATCATAATTGTCAACAACATTAATTATATTATTACTAATTATTTGGGAGGAGGTGATCATAACAATATGTAATCCAGCAGCAACATAATCAAATGTTTTTAATGGCATTTCCATAAATTTGTTATGTTCATCTTGAAAAAAAGGGATAATTCCAACTTTATATTTAGAAATTCTTTGAACAAGTTCTTTTTTATTAACAAGACCATGAAAAATTATGTTGGAATGATAGACTGTTTGAGTTTCTGTGAATAAGTTAACCTTTATGCCTGAAGCTGCAATTCTATAAACTAATTTTGTATCTATTTTATTAGAGCCCACATAGACAACCTCATTTAATCTTTGAGATTCATTTAATACATTATTTTGTTCTGCTGGGTTTGGTAAAAAAGTAGCTTTATCATACTTGTCAGCAGTTATTTTATGTGCTGCCCAAATCTGATTTGCTTTTTTAACTATTTTTTCTTCCATTAACTCCTCATCTGAAAATTTATCCAAATATCTAATATCATCTGACATTCTAATAACTAATTTTTTATATTTGAATAAATCACAGATATAATAACCATGTAAACCTTCATTAATTAATATATCATAATTTTTATTAAAAATTTTACTTGGAATTACGAACATTAAAGCTTTAAGAATTTTTGATTTAAATAAAAATTTTGGCAACAGGCTATATAAATACAATTGCCTTTTTAAACCTTTGACCCATGCTTTTCTCTTATAATGGTTACGATGTCTAAATATAGATAAACTTACAGGATAAGTAACCCAGTCTACTTCATATCCAAAATCAGATAATAACTTATTAATATAATAGATATTGGTTTGTTTGTCAGAAAATTTATAATGATGAGTAAGAATACATATTTTAATCATAGTCTAATAATTCTCACTATTACTATAAAATGTAGTTACATGGTTTTTACCCGTTCCAAAGATTCCAAAAGCACCATAATATTCATCTCTTATCTCGGCTATTTTTTTAAAATTATCCAAAAATCTTAATGGTAATTTATCAACACCCGTGCTTTTACCAAACAGTTTTCCTTCATTTATATAGCTATCACTAATTTTGTTAGATATAAATACAACTGTATTGTTTTCAAATAAATCAATAAAATCTACTCTCGCATTATAGTTATAAAATTTATTATTTTTATATAAAAACCAGAGGTTATCTGGACCAACTATAATAGTGCTTGGTTTGATTTTTATTTCACTATCTATATTTTCAATATACTGATTAAAATTAGCTCCATTATTTTTAATAACTGTATAGAATTGCACCCCAACAAACATAAACACTGAAAAAATAAAAAAAAAGATAGCTAATATTCTTTTTTTGATAAAAACTTGAGATAAAAGATAAGTATAAGCAAAAGGAAAAAAGATTAATAGATAATGAAAATTAAGCCTGCCAAGTAGTAAAAAACCTAGTAGCCCTCCAAAAAAAAGATAAAAAACTTGTTTGTTTTTTTTATCTTTATCATCAACTAAATAGTAGAAGATTAATAAAAAAATTAGGAGGGGATAAAAAAACCATCTATAAAATCTTGAGTTTGCTGCAAAATCTATAAACCAAGTGAGTCTCTCGCTAATTGTTACTTTAAGCGCATATTCATCTAGAAAATTAAAAGCTTTTTTATACTCTTCGATATATTGAAAATTATGAATAATTATAAAAAATAAGGTAATTAAATAACCTAATAAAAAAAATTTATATTTTTTAATTACATCTACAAAATTGAATTTAGAAATTTCATAGAATAATAACATAAAAAGAACAATTTGAGTACTCAAATGAACACCTAGGCCTATAGCAGCTATAGCACCAGATGTTATTAATAAAGTAGTAGTTTGTTTTTCTTTTATCATTAAATAAATAACAAATAAGACTAAAACTAATGATAACATGTCTGCTCTGGCTATGTGCGCTGATAAAAGAAAATGTTCTGTTAAAGATAAAAAAAATATCGAACTAATTGCAACTATTTTTGGAAATGATAATCGAATTGATATTAAATAATTAAGATATAAAGCCACTATTGATAAAAAAAAAGATAAATATCTGTGAGGTAAAAGATAACTATCAAAAAAAACAATTACATATCCATATAATAAATTAAATAATCTTCCGTTTGTTAGTGGCATACCTGGCTCTCTAACTAGAACATCAAATAATTGACCTGTTGTTACATAATTATATGAATAAGACGCAAGCCATATACTATCACGATAAAATAGTTTAAATATTTCAACTGTAAAAAAAGAAAATATTATAGAAATAAATAGTAATATTAGAAAGATTATATTTAAGTTTTTCTTAATAATAAAACTTGTTTTTTTAAAAAAAGAAATATTAAATATTTTCATAATAATTTCTCAACAATGTGTTCAATATTGTACTTAGGCTCAACTTTATTCAAATAAAATTTATTAGCAGAAACTTTTTTATTTTTCAAAATAAAATTGATAATACTTTTTGTAGAAAATTTAGATGCATACATAGCAATATTATATTTATGTTCTAAGAAAAAATCTCTTTCCAAGGTGTGGGCATCTCCATAATATAAAGTTTTAGTTCCAAACATGGCTAGTTCTTTAATTGTACTTGATCCAGTCGAAATATGGGTATCTATAAGGTCATATAAGTGACTAAACATTTTAGAGTTATCAAATTCTGCTTCTAAATATTTGGATATTTTTCTTAATTTTTTGATAACCCTTGGCTTTCTATTCAGCATCGGATGTGCTCGAACTATTGTGAAGATTTTTTTATTTTTTTTTATTTTTTTTAGTAATTCAAATATTTTTGGATGTAACTCACCATCTTTGTGTGGGTGATCAAAGCAATGTTTATCTATATCCCAGCCCAAAGTGACTAGCAAAATCAATTTACCTCTATCTTTGTTTAATTTGATTAACTTTAATAAATTACCATGATCATTAATTAATTTATTTTGAAAATTTTTTACCGAATATACTTTTATTTTTTTTAATAAGGCCCATTTTTTAATAATTATTTCACTATTGCGATCTAATGTACATATTGTGCTTGGTAAATCATTTTTTGGTTTAAAAGCATTGTGATATCCATAATAAAAATGATCTTTATATATCGTATAACCATGCATTATATCTATTATAGGAATTTTCAATATATTTGCAGCATAAATTAGAGAAATTGGTGGTTGAAAACCAATAATTAATCTAAAACGGTTTATCTTCAATGAAATTAACCAAGGTATAGATGCAAATATTCTCAACATTTGAATAATGGTTTTTGCGATTGTAATTTTGGGTGGACGTACTTGTATCTTTTTTGAGATCTTTAGATTGTCTGTGGGTAAAGGATTTTTCATAGCAAACTTAGAGAATAAACCCTCTGCTAGTCTTGATAAAATCCATGAGGAAATTGGTTTGCCGTAATAATGATTAGAGTTATTTATATAATTTTTACTATATCTAATTATATCTAAATCATTATGTTTTAGTCTCTCTATTAAAGACTCAACCCCCCTATGATGCTCCACTCCTTTTTTTTTGGGTCCACATCCATGGTGATAATAACCAATTACAAGACATCTTTTTTTCCGAGTATGATTAATTACATTTTTTGGCAAAAGAAAACGGTCTCATTTTTTAATAACGCATTTTTATTAATTTCATAATCATCTAAAATATCTTTGATATTTATTAAATTCACTTTAAATCCTGATTTTTCAAGTCTATTTTTATAATCAGATCCATATATCCTTAAATGATCCTCTTGTCCAAAAGCTTTCAGCCTAGAGGCTGGGTTAACAATAGTAAAATCTTCATAAGTAGGTTTATCTTCAGTAAAAATTGGTACTTGCAAAATTGCAAAACCACCTTTTTTTAAAACTCTATAAAATTCACTCATAGCTCTCAGATCATTTTGAACATGCTCAAGTACATGATTACAAATAATAAGATCTAATACATTATCCTTGAATAAAATATTTTCAATATTCATTTTAAGATCTACGTATGGAGAGTGCAGATCAGAAGTGATATAATTAATTTGATTATTATTATTTATAAGTTTTGATAAGTTTTTTTCTGGTGCTATATGTAAAACTGTACTTGTTTTAGATTTTTCAGTTTTTTCAAAAATATAATTGAGATTTTTCTTAATAAATATATATAAAAGTCTTTCTCTATCAGTTGAATCACAACAAGGGCATTTTGAATTTAGTCTAAATCCTGATCCAATTACTTTATTATCTTTTGTCGCTAAAGATTCAAACCCTGAAGACATCATTTTAGAAAAACTCCTATCACAAAATACACATCTATATTTATTTCCTACATAAAAATATGATATTAGTTTTCTTACAAAATCTCTAAACCAAAAAATAAGAGCATATGGGATTTTTTTTTTAATTAATTCTTTAATTTTTTTCATTTATTATTTTTAACATCTCTATAATGCTTTAAATATCAATTTATAATTTTTACCACTAAAATTAGTTTATGTATTCATCTAATATTTATTGATAATTGGCTAAACTATTATAAAGTTATTTAAAGGATTGATGAATTGAGATATCGAGCTGAAATAGATGGTTTAAGAGCTCTTGCTGTTGTCCCAGTAATACTGTTTCATGCTGGATTTGAAGTGTTTGGTGGTGGTTTTGTTGGCGTTGATGTATTCTTTGTAATTAGTGGATATTTAATTACAACAATTCTTATTGAGGATATAGAAAAAAAACGATTTAGCATCATTAACTTCTATGAAAGACGTGCTCGAAGAATATTGCCAGCACTTTTCTTTATGATGTTGATATGTATTCCTTTTGCTTTAATATGGATGCTTCCCAATCAAATAAGAGACTTTTCAAGTAGTCTTGTTGCTGTAAGTTTGTTTGTTTCAAACTTTTTATTTTGGAGTCAAAGTGGTTACTTTGCAGAGGTAGCAGAGGAAAAACCTTTGTTACATACTTGGAGCTTGGCAGTTGAAGAACAATACTACGTACTTTTTCCTATTTTTTTAATTCTAGCTTGGCGTTTTGGTAAGAATAAAGTGTTTTGGATAATTATCTTTATGGCATCAATCAGCTTACTACTAAGCGAATGGGGATGGAGAAACAAAGCCTTAGCAAATTTTTACCTTGCACCAACACGTGCTTGGGAACTCTTTGCTGGCTCAATTACAACATTTATAATTCAAAAACGAGGTGTTCAAAAGAATAATGTGCTTGCACTTATAGGCTTAGCTGCAATTATTTTTTCTATCTTTGCATATAATGAAACAACCCCCTTTCCAAGCTTGTATACACTAGTCCCCGTATTAGGTGTTGTGCTTCTCATCTTGTTTGCAAATAAACAAACATTAGTTGCAAAACTTTTAAGTACCAAAGCATTTGTAGGAATTGGGCTAATTAGCTACTCAGTTTACTTGTGGCACCAACCATTATTTGCTTTTGCAAAATTAGAAATGTTAACCGAGCCCACAGCTAACTTATTATTGACTTTGTCATTAGTGTCAATTGTTATTGGTTATTTAAGTTGGAGGTACGTTGAAAAGCCATTTCGAAAAAGTGGGGTGTTAAGTCGTAAATCTATTTTTGTCCTAAGTATAATTGGTATATTATTTTTTACAATCTTTGGTGCAATGTTAACAAAGCAGACTGAAATTGAAATTAGAAAAATACAGAAACCATTTCAAAACTTATTTTATGATAAAGAATATATATCTTTGCGTGATATGACATGGCGTGCAAAAGAGGAATTAATTACTTCAAATTGGTCAAATTGCATATTGGATATTACATCTAGATTGGACCCAAGCAAAATCACACACTTAAACCCTGATAATATCAATTGTGAATATACCAATATCATCTTCTTATTTGGCGACTCACATTCAAGAGATATTTATCAAGTTTTAGGAAAAAAAACTGACCTATTAAAGCCAGGTTTGCTTATTTTATCTGCACACATGGGTGGATGCAGAATTGGTGAAACAAATAAACCTCATTGTGTAAGTCATTATGAAAGAGTCAAAAAATTTTTATCTACTAGTAAACTGTCTGTCGATACAATTATATATGTTCAGGCCGTTCGCTCATTACAACCACCCAAACATGAAGAAGATATGCTTGATAAACTTACAGAGTTACAACCCTTTGTGAAAAAAATTGTTTGGCTTGGACCAAGAAGCGGCCCTGGATTATCTCGAAATGAGATTGCGCAACTATGTTCATCAAAAGTAAATAGTACAAAAAAAGATAATCTATTAGAAAAGTTTCAGTTAACAATTGAAGATGGAATTGCATTGGATAGTAGGCTTAAGGTTCAACCAATGGGTAAAATAAAATATATTTCACAAAATAATCTCCTTGAATTAAATTCGAATGATATTTCTTTGTTAACAGATTGTAATGAGATATTTTGGTCAGATGAAGATCATTTATCAACTTTTGGGGAAGTTTTGTTTCATAAAAAATATTTCGATTTTTTCCATAAAATCAATAGACAATGAGATATTGTTAATTTATAAAAAATAAAAATACTTAAAATAATAATGAAATTAATACATAAAAAAAATTACATTAAATATTTTTTAAATAAATCAATTTATAAGATATTCAATTTTGAAAAAGATTTTGAAAGAGATTTTATTAAAAAATTAGAGAAGGATTATGGAAAAAAAAATAATCTAGCTGAAATAATTGCTGAAGAAGTGATAAATAATGGTTTTATAAAATTACCAGGTCTTGATGAAGAATATTTAAATAAAATAACTGAAGAATACAATCATGTTATTAGTTGCTACAAAGATCTTAATATTGATTGCTTGGAAGAGGAAGGAATTCTTGCCAAGTTAGTACCTCTTTGGAGATTAAACCCAAGTAAATTTAAATACTCATTTAGTTTTTTTCGTAATAAGTTTTTCTTTGATATTGCCAAAAATTTTTATTTAAAAAAGAATATAAAAAATTTTTCATTTAATAATGAAGCATTTTTTCATAAAACAATAGCCACTAAAAACCCACTAAGTGGAGATTATCATTATGATGTAAGGCAAACTCTTAAGTTTTGGCTTTATATGAATGATATAAATGATAAAAATGGACCAATGTCAGTTGAGAAAGGAAGTGCTAAAAGAAATCAACTTCATAAACTTGAAGTAGGTCATCAGATTTTATCAGAAAAAAGAGGTCAGAATAACGTAAATGTAGTTAAAGAAAATTGCTTTAAATTAACTGGAAAAAAAGGATCAATTTTTATTCATGATACTGACTCATCACATAAAGCAAACAATGTTTATGAGGGATATGAAAGAAATATAATTAGAGCACATACGTGGAAACAAAATAATTTTATTAAGAAGTTTATATAGCAAAAATTAATCATTAATTTTTGGAATGGGTAAAAATAATTAATTTAATTTATCGTATTATTTATCATTTTTAACAAGATAGGTTTTAATGGTTCATCTTTAAGAATTTTTAATGGAGACTTTTTATTTAAAATTAAATTAAAGTACTTTGGTGCTAAACCATAACCAGGTCTGATAACTCTAATATTATCTTTAGTAAACTTTTCGCCTTTTTTAATATTCTTAATTGCAAAAATTGATCTTCTAAAAATTTTAGATTTATTTTCATTTTTATTTCTGAAAAAATTTTTCTTTAGATTTATGTTTAAATTCTGCGTAGATATTTTTTGCATAGTCATAGATATCCTTCGCATAGTTAATAATTATTAACTCTTTATTAAAATTTTTAAAATAATTTAAATTTAGGTTTTGAACTTGATTCAAATCTATTTTTTCTACTAACAACTTAACATAATTTGATTTAATTAAATCTTGGTAGATTATAAAAAAACAATTATTATAAGTTTGATAGTTTTTTAAAATATTTTGATAAAATAAAGACCACTGCTCTAACCAGTAATTAATATCATTTGAATTATTGAAACGAATGGGATTGTTCCACGGTTTATGATTTAAACCTAATTCATTGTGTCCAAGATAATTCATATATCGTCTAATAAAATCATCTTCTTTCTGTAATTGACTAAAATTTAGACGTTGATTTAAAAGTGAATTCGCATATTGCAATGGTTCTCTAATAGGAACTAACTTATTAATACACCCAAAGAAGTAAAGCTTCTATACAAAGAGTTTGACTTTACTGTTGAAATACTTAAAAGGTCCAGCAGCTGTATTACAAAAAAAATTATGACCCAATAATATCGTCTAGTAAAACATCCTCTTGGGTTTTATGAAGCCAACCCTAAACCTACGAACATCGAGTTAAGTGAACACTATGCTAAAAAGTACTATCAACAATCCAGGGGCAAATATGCACATACATATTCTAAAGATGAACTAAGATACTTCAAAGTACAAGGTGAGCTTACATTAAAAACGATCCAAAGATTTTCTGCTGCAAAAAAAAAGAAACTATTAGATTTAGGATGTGGCGAGGGCTTCTTCGCTGATTTTTTCTGTAAAAAAGGATGGACTGCTTGCTTGGTTGATTTCTCTGATGATGGATTGAAAAGGCATAATCCAATTGGGCTACTAACCAATCTCAAATCTCGGATGGACTCTGATGCTTTCTTGCGAATTGAAGTTCCAAATGATTTCTCAGCCTTTCAAAATTTATTAACGAATTTGAATTGCACAAAAGAAACCTGGATAAGCCCTCCAGAGCACTTAAATTACTTTAATAGCTGTGGGTTCAAATCACTTCTTGAAAGCCAAGGCTTTCATTTACTTTCGTTACAAGCAGATTTTCCAATCGAACAATTTCTCATAAACGAACACTCTAATTACTGGAAAGATAGAACACTTGGAAAAGGTGCTCATTTGGCGAGAGTATTAGTTACGAATTATATGGCAGATCAAAATTTAGATAGAATGATAGATTATCGAGAGGCTGCTGCTGATCTTGAGTTTGGGCGATTGCTTACTGCCTATGTAAGGATTGCAAATTAAAAAAGTTGATGAGTTGATGGTATGACAGTCAAAAAGAATTTTGCAGGTCACTGGACGAGGGTATTATTAAGTTTTAATCTGATACATTGGAGACTGGTGCTTTTATCCTGTTATTAGTTTTAAATTACTAGTAATAGTCCTTTTTGGCATACTCCTCAATTATCCAATTATAATCAGGCTTAAGTAATTATCTTTTTGCATATGATCTAAATTATGATTAAATTTTAAATATTTTATTATAAAATAATCATTTTAATATATAATTTTAGTTAAAAACAAACATGCTAATAAATTCAGAAATTAAATATATAGCTCTTAAGCAAAAAAATTTTTCTTATGGTGATTACATCTTAGTTTCTATTCGCCAAAAAGACATGAAAAAAATTAGGCAGTGGAGAAATGCTCAAATGTCCATTTTACGACAGTCAGTCAAATTGTTGCCAGGAGAACAAGAATTATACTTTAAGAATGTAATTAAACCTTCGTTTACTAATAAAGAAACTAAGCAATTACTTTTCAGTATTATTAAAAATAGTCAATTAATTGGTTACGGAGGTTTGGTTAATATATCATGGAAAAATAAAAGAGCTGAAATGTCATTTCTTTTAGATGACCAAAGAGCTAAAAATAAAATTCTGTATAAGGAAGACATTATTAATTTTATCTACCTAATAAAGAAAGTGATTTTCGAAGAAATGAAATTCAACCGCATGTATACAGAGACCTTTGCATTTAGAAAATTTCATATTTCAATTCTTGAGGAAAATGGCTACATGAAAGAAGGGATCTTAAGAAATCACTTATTAGAATCTGGCAAGTTTTATGATTCAATTATTCATGGAATGATTAAAGGTGACGTTTTGTGAATTATAAGTGTAAACGGGTATTTGTAAGTGGAGCTTCAGGTGTCATTGCACGTGAAATGATCCCTATTCTAGTTGAAAATGGTTCTACTATAATGGCATGTGATATAGAGCCAATGCCTAGAGAATATCCAGCTGAAGTATTCTTCAGGCGTGGGGACCTAAATTTTATCACACAACAAGAACTGAACAGCTTCAATCCAGAAATATTTATCCATTTGGCAGCAACCTTTGAAAGATCCGAGGAAACATATGAACATTGGGAAAAGAACTTCTGGCATAACCTTCGTTTAAGTAATCATTTGATGACCTTGATGCGTAATGTCAAAGCTCTTAAAAGAGTGGTTTTTCCTTCAAGTTATTTAGTTTATGAAAAGTCACTATACAGTTTTGAGTCCGTGCCTCTTAAACCAATAAAACTTAAAGAGACAGACCCCATTTCTCCACGGAACTTAACTGGAATGGCCAAATTGGCTCATGAAGTTGAGTTGAATTTCCTCAGTCATTTCAAGAACGATAAATTCACATCAGTATGTGTGCGTATTTTCAGGGGTTATGGCAAAAACTCTAGAGACATTATTTCTCGGTGGATCAAAGATTTGATGCAAAAAAAAAAGATTTATGTGTACAGGCCTGAAGGGATTTTTGATTATATATTTGCCAGAGACTCAGCTAAGGGGCTACTTAAATTAGGCCTTTCGAACTATGAGGGAGTTGTAAACTTAGGAACAGGTCGTTCACGGCGTGTGTCAGAAGTTTTAGAGATATTGAAAAAGCATTTTCCAAATATGATTTCAGAAGAAAGCGCATCTGAAATACCTTTTGAGGCATCTGAAGCTGACCTAACCGAACTAAGAAAGGCTGTAAATTGGGTACCTGAAGAAGATCTTGAGACTGCAATTCCTGATATTATCTCATTTGAGAAGAGCCGAGAAGGTGAAAAACAATCCTCTCCTCCTCCGAATGTTTTAATCTCAAGTATCTCAAATAAAGTACCTTTAATAAAAGCAGTTAGGTCTGGAGTAGAAAAGGTGTCAGATATGCCAAAAATATTCGGAGCCGATATGGATGATACATGTATTGGACAATATTTCGTTGATGTGTTTTGGCATATGCCTAAATTGAATGAATTAAGTTTTGAAGATCTTGTTAAGTATTGTAAGTTAAACAATATTAGAGCCATTATCCCAACCAGAGATGGTGAATTAGAATTCTTTGCAAGTTACAAATCAAGACTTGCCGAATACGGCATTGTTGTTATGATTTCCGATTATTCAATTGTTAGTGCCTGTTTAGACAAGCTTGATTTTGCCAATCTCAAAGGGATTAAGAATATTGTTATTCCAGCCTCAACGGACATCAAAACTCTGAAATCAGAGAAGTTTGTGGTAAAAGAACGGTATGGAGCAGGCTCAATATCTATCGGGCTAAATCTGGATTATACAGCAGCGCAATTACACGCAGAAACTCTTCAAAATCCTATTTATCAACCATTACGAACTGGATACGAGATTACCATAGACGCCTATTTAACAAGAAATGGTAAAGTTAAAGGCATTGTTATGCGAAAGCGTATTAAGGTAGTTAATGGTGAGTCTCAGATAACTACTAGTTTTGAAAATGCATTTTTGCAGAAGAAATTTTTTGATTTTCTAAGCCGATCTAACTTTTACGGCCACATAACCTTGCAAGCAATTATAGATGATGATGATAATGTGAATTTGATCGAATGTAATCCAAGGGTTGGGGGAGCGTCCATGCTTTCTATTTATGCCGGTTTAGATAGCTTTTACTGGTTTTACTCTGAAGTTTTGGGAGAGGACTTAAGTGCATATCCATTCCTAACTGCTAGCAAGCCGGTTACGCTTGTGAGGTATCCAAATGATATTTATTTATGATTATCGTATTCGATTTAGATGATACTTTATATGATGAGTTCACTTATGTTAAGAGTGGCTTCAAAGCTGTTGCAAACCACTTATCTAAGAACTATAAAATAGAAACATCTAAAAATATTTATAGACAGTTTATTCAATTACTTAAGCAACAAGGAAGAGGAAAAGTATTTGATAGTTTTTTAGATATGCACAATCTATCAAAAAAAAGAATAGTTAAAAAATGTTTAGCTGTTTATAGATTGCATAATCCCAAGATTCATTTATCAGTTTCTGGACTATCTTGCTTGGATCGATTAAAGGATTATCCAAAATTTTTAGTAACAGACGGTAATAAAATTGTTCAAACCAAAAAAATAAAATCGCTTAAAATCGAAAAGTATTTCAGAAATATAATAGTTACACACAATTATGGCTTAAAACATGCAAAGCCCTCCCCCTATTGTTTTCATAAGATTTTACAATGGGAGAATGCAAATCCACAAGAACTAGTGTACATTGGAGATAATCCTAAGAAGGATTTTGTAAATCTAAAAAAAGATGGTTTTAAAACCGTGCGAGTTATGACTGGCCAATATAAAGATGTTAAAACACAGCTTGAATATGAGGCAGATTACCAAATTAATTCATTGGATGAATTGTCAATTAAAACCTTAAAAAAAATTATGGAATATTAAAATGAAGATTGGATCATTCGACTTTTATAAAAGGAAAACATTCATTATTGCTGAATTATCTGCCAATCATAATGGAAGTTTAGAATTGGCAAAGGAAACTATCCGTGCAGCTAAACGTGCAGGTGCTGATGCTATCAAACTTCAGACGTACAAAGCAGAAACTATCACCCTAGATATGAGGAATAGCCAGTTCAAGATCAACCATGGTACTGAGTGGGATGGAAGATATCTTTATGACCTTTATAAAGAAGCTCATTTACCTTGGGAATGGCACCAAGAACTGTTTGAAACTGCTACAGAAGAGAAATTAGTTTGCTTCTCATCTCCTTTTGATCCAACAGCAGTTGATTTTTTGGAAACACTTAATGTTCCTGCTTATAAAATTGCTTCGTATGAAATAACTGACATTCCATTAATTGAACTTGTAGCATCAAAAGGTAAGCCAGTTATTTTTTCAACAGGAATTGCAGGTGAAGATGATATTCAATTGGCTATAGAGGCCTGCAAAAAACAAGGTAATAATCAGATTATAATTCTAAAATGCACTTCTGCCTACCCAACACCACCTGATCAAGCAAACTTGAGAACTATTCATGAAATTGCAAATCGTTTTAATGTGATAGCTGGTTTTTCAGATCACACATTGGGAATAGTTGCACCAGTGTTATCTGTAGCATTCGGAGCACGAGTGATTGAGAAGCATTTCATTTTAGACAAAAACAATGGTGGTCTTGACTCTCATTTTTCATTAGATGAAAGAGAGTTTAAGGAAATGGTCATCGCAGTCAGAATTGCTGAGAGAATGATTGGTGAAGTCAGTTTTAAGATAACAGACAAAATGATGAGCCAAAGAGATTTTTCAAGATCACTCTATATTGTTAAGGATATCAAAAAAGGTGAGCTGATTACTGAGGCTAATGTTCGTTCAGTTCGACCAGGATTTGGACTTCATCCAAAATATTATAGAGAAATTTTAGGAAAAAAAGTAAATAAAGATTTAAAAAAAGGAACAGCTATGTCAATTGATTATATTAAATGAAAAATATTTCACGTTAGGTTTTTATGTCCTTTGCCAAAAATTATATAATCCTTGTTAATAAATTCTTTATCATTATTTAATTTATATTTTTTATTGATTTTGCTTACTAAATAATTTTTTTTTATAATTTTATCTTCTTTGTTATAAAAATTTTTATATGAAAAATTTTTTTTAAATGAATTCATTATAAAATCAAGGTTATCAACTTTAATACCAATCCATTCACAAAATTTTTTATCAAAGTTAATTTTTTGATTTTCAAAATACTTTACTATTAGTTTTGCATCTTTTTTATTTAGTCTATTAAATCTTATCTCTCTTGTTGCTTGATCTGTAACCTTTGAATATCCATGCTTGTATTGCTTTAATAGATCATGAATTTCTAAATAATTAAAACAATCTACATATTCATATTTATCAAAAGTTCTACCAAATGATCTTGTTTTATATCCAAATTTTTTAATCATTTCTTCATTTTGAATTTTTGGATCCCACCTCAGATAATTGTTTAAATATATGCCTCTAGTTCCAATTTTATCAATATCTTTGAATGATGGATACATATAGTCGTTAATATCTTCTTCATTCAAATTATTATAATTTTGTATTAAATCTTCCGCATCAACACCAAATAAGTCGTGATCTTTCCTATATCTCTTAGTCATTTCGACTTCATCTAAATAGGAAAACATTCCAACTTGCTCTATTCCTTGATGAGCTCCCCAAATTATTAGAGGAATTTTAAATTTTATTGATATTTGTACAGGAAAAACTGTTTGCCCAGCAATACAATGCCAATAAATATTTCCATATTTACTCAAAGTAAATTTTGTAATTTTTTTGACTTTATTTGGATTCACATTTTGGAATAAAATATCTGAGTCAAATTTTATTCTCAAATTTGATAAATTTTTTATTCCTATTTCTGTATTATAATACTTATTATATGTAACCAACAATGGGTTAAGTTTTAGAAAATTTTTAACTATGTGGACTATATAATATGAGTCATGCCCACCATCTACTGGGACGATACAATCATAGTAATCTTTTTTCGATTTATATGGTTTAACAATTTTTTTTAGTTTTTCGAACCTTTCATTCCAATCAATTATATCTTTTTCTGCATGAATTTGGCAGCCACTGCAAAGTTGGTTTTCGTTAAATGTAATCCCAAGTGGATGTTTTGAGCTATAAAGACATTTTTTGCAAAAAATTTCTTCTTTATTTTCTAAATCCATATTTGCACTCCTTCTTAATATTAAATATTGAACTTTCTTTATAATTTAAACAATTCCCTAAAATAACAGAACTTACATTTTTATACCTAAACAATCTTCTATATTGAGCTATGGTATTAATACCTCCATAAGCTAAGATTTTTTTATTTTTAAATATTTTATTCTTTAATAAATTAAAATCAAACGCACTTTTCTTTCCCTCATTTTTATAATCAGTTAAAAAAATTTCTGAAATGTAATCTTTATAAATATTTTCTAATTCTTTTTGATTAATTTCTTTTTGATTTTTTCTTAAATAATCATAAATAAATATTTTTTTTTTAACTAAATTTGCATTTAAACTTAGTACCAAGCTTTCTTTACCAATTATTTCAGAAATTTTTTTAATTTGTAAAACATCCTTAAAATAAATTTGATTTATAACTATTCTATCTGATCCATGTTTAATACAATTGACGGCATCTTTAACGTTTCTAATTCCACCTCCATAAATTAGAGGTGTTCTAATATTCAAGTCAGATATTTTTTCTATTAACTCAAAATCAGGTTTTTTTGAATTTACGGAGTCATAATTTAATAAAATAATTTCATCAGCACCCCAAACATCAAGATTTTTAATAACCGTCTCTGGCTTTCCGATGGGTAAATATTTATTAAATCCAATAGATTGAACTACTAAATTATTTTTAACAAATACAACTGCTCCTAATCGTTTTTTAAGCATAATTAAAAGATTTCAATATTTTTTTCATTAAATTAATTCCATTTATCTGACTTTTTTCAGGATGAAATTGCATCCCGACAAAATTATTTATTTTAATTAATGTTGTTATTTTTTTTTCGTAATTTGAAAAATAATTTTGATTGAGATTGGAGTATTTTACTGAATATGAATGATTAAAATAAAAATATTTATTATTTATTTCAAAAAAATCATTTTTCTTATTATATAAATTATTCCAACCGATATGCGACTCTTTATTTTTTTTTAATTTACCTTTAATCAATCCTAGTCCTTGGTGATTACCGTTTTCACTTGAGCTGTCAAAAAATAGTTGCATTCCTAAGCATATCCCAATTATTGGCTTGTTTTCTTTAAATCTATTAATTATTATCTGATCTAACTTTTTTTGTTTAAGAAAACTAATGGCGGATCCAAATGTTCCTACTCCAGGCAGAAGTATTACATCAGCATTTTTTATAATTTTGCTATCATCAGATAAATAACTACTAATTTTTAAATCCGACAAAAAGGACTGGATTGATTTTATATTTCCTAATTTGTAATCAACTATGCAGAATTTCATTTCATGAAACTTTAAAATTTTTATAGATCTTACCTTTTTTAAGGTAAAAAAGTTTTTTGTTTACAGCTTTATTTACTTTTGACCAAAATAGCTCTTCAGAAATACCAATAAACTTACAAAATGAAGAAATATATTTTTTTGAACACTTTCCATCATATTTATTCACCATTCTTATTCCTTCTTCTCTTGATATTCTGCCCTCTCTAATCATAGAATTTGCATAATCTGTTGCTCTACCAAAACCATACTTGTAATATTTGATCATTTGATTAACATGCACCCAGTCTTCTTCCAAAGATTGAAATCCAAGCAAGTCACCAGTTTCAATAGGATTATTTTTTCTATAATTTAAACCTTCTGACATGCCAAAAATTCCATTATTAAACATTGACCAGTCTTTCCAGAACCATCCCAAAAATATAATTTGTAAATTATTTTTTTTAAATTCATCTGTAGCTGGATAATAATAGGGAAAAAGTTTTTTTTTTTGTATCATGCTTTTATTAAGCCAATTGTTGCCTCCAGAAATTGTGTTTAAGTATCTAAGATTATTTCCATCAAATCCTCTTTTTTTTGAAGATTTTAAATCGCCTAATTGCAAACTAGGATTTTCTCCCCAAAAAATTAGTTTTATACCATAATTTATTGCAATTCTTGGTACAGAAGACAAAAGTGCAGATTCAGTTGATATTCTATAATTTAAACCTTTTAAAAAACCAAATCGCATTAATTTTTGCCAAGTCTTTGGTGCTGTACCTGATACTATAACATTAAATCCTAAATTGATTAAATTGGATAAATTATCAACACCATTTTCAGTAACGGTTTGTGGTGGATGAGTTAATGATACAAGTAAAGGATTAAGTTTTAACTTGTCTCTGACAAATAAAGCCTGTCTTGTACTGTCTTTACCTCCGCTTACTCCAATTATACAATCAAATTTATCGTAACTATTAGTTTTTTTTTGTTTATACTTTTGTAAAATATTATTTAATAACTCCAATCTTTTATCCCAGTTAACTTTTTTTGATTTATTATTATAGACACATGCAGGACAAATACCTTTTGAATTAAAAACTGAATTTGGTCTAGTATTAGGTTGGATGCAAATTTTGCAATAATACATCTTATTTTTTTTTAAATATCCAATAAGTCAGATCATCAAAACCTGCTTTTTTATAAATTTTTGAGTATAAAAATCCACATTCAAGCAAATCAAGTTTTTTTGTTTTTAAAAATTCTTCACCATATTCTCGTAAAAAGAGTAAATTTTTTTTCCCTCTATATTCTTTCTCTATTCTCGTTGTTGAAAAATATTCTAATATGATAATGTACTTCTTAGACCATTTAATTATATTTTTTATAGCTTTTTTGAGGGCTTGATCGTTAAGATGAATTAATACACCAGATGTAAACACTAAGTCATAACTATTTCGAGGTATTTTACAATTTTCTATACTGGTATTATATGAATTTTCTATATTTTTATTTAGTTTGCATATTTGAAACGCCTCAGTATTTAATTCTATAAAGCTTAATTTTTTATTTGGGTAAGCTAAATTAATTTGCTTTAGATTACGCCCTACATTGGATCCACACTCTAAAACATTATAAATTTTTTTATTTTTTAATAAATTGTGCCAGACTTTTTTTCCTAACACATTGTCAAATTTATTATTTCTTTCAATATATTCATTGCCAAGATTACTTGACCAAAAACTCACTTGCTCTGTCTTGAAACTCATTTTTTACCTCTAGCTATTATTTTTTAATTAAATTTTATTTGTGTAAAAATTAATATATATCATCCCATTTAATTTTGCTTTCTTTTTTGATGTTATGTAAAGCCTTTTTCCCACAAACATTATCAATTAATTCTGATGGTATTCCATCACCTGGTCTTCTTGCTGAAATTTTTTCATTCGTAATAATTTCACCTTTTTTAACATCTTTATTTACATATAAACTCTTAAAACCCACTTTACTTAATTCTTTGTCACTATCGGTTGGCAATATTGTAAAAAGTCCAAGAGCTGTTTCTAATTCCCTTACTCGCTTAACCCATAAAGAAAACTCTTGAGGCTCAAGAGCTTTGATATGCCCGTTTTGAGGAATACTTCTATCTACTGTTAATCTTTTTTCTAAAATATTTACACCTAATCCTATAGACATAAAATCCATATCATAGTCTCTTCCTTGTGGTGTATATCCTACGGGGCAATTAAATTTTTGTTTCATATACGGTATTGCTTTAAAATTCATCTGAGCGTTATTTGCGGTATGAAAGTCATGCAAAATTAAAGTTCCTTGACCACCAGAATCTGAATGCCAATCCAAAGTTCTCTGAAGAGTGTCTTCTGTAAACATGCCAGTATCTAACATTAATGGTTTACCTGTTTTTCCAATTTCTTGAACTAATCGTTTATGATTCATGCTCCATGTGCAAATTTTATGTAAATTAACTCCAATCTTCTCTAACACTGGAACTGCCTCTAGTACGTGAGCTGTACAAATAAATTCCAAATTTTTACTTCTTACATAATTGGCAATTGTTTGCCATTGTTCTTCAGCGTAATTTAACTTTGAAAACATTTCATGCATATTTTCTGTTTTTGGACCATCGTTAAGTGTTGGATATGTATATTCAACAGATTTATCACCTAATAAATTATCAGGGTCAATCATTTGAAACTTAACAGCATCAATATTCATTTTAGCTGCAATATCTATTAAATTGAATGTACGATCTAAGTCTCCTCCATTGGTTAAACCAAGGTCTGCCATAATATAAATGGGATGACCGTCACCAATATTTTTTGTTCCAATTTTAACTGTATGAAAAGTTTTTTTCATGTGAGACTGTTAATTTTTATCTTTAAATAACAATTTTGCAATCATATATTCATAACTTGTATCAATATCTAAAGAATGTTCTACTGGCATTTCAAATGGAATTATTTTTAAATTTTGAAAACCTAAATTTTTAATTAATTCTTTAGTTTTGACTATGAGAATTGCACCATTACTTCTATACGCTTTTGGGCATTCAGTTGATTTTGTATTTCTATATTTAGAATTTGGAAAACATGGTGTTAAATAATCATTTCCATTTAATTCACTTATAAGCCAAGAATTATATGGTGGAAAATCAGTGGGTGTGACACTCATTAGTGCTTCTGCATTACTATTATCAAAAATACTGTGGGCTTTAGTAATTTCTTCTAAAGTCACAAAGGGTGCAGTTGGAAGCAAAACTGAAATTTGCTGAAAATCTATATTTTTTTTTTTATAATAATTTAGTGCATGTATCATTACGTCTACAATGGTAGAAGGGTCACTAGACAGTTCACTTGGTCTGGTGAACGGTACTTCGGCACCACATTCTTTTGAAATGTTTGCAATTTCGCTATCCTCAGTTGAAACACATACTTTTTCAAACAAGTTTGATTTAATTGCCTTTTCAATAGCAAAGGTAATTAGAGGCTTTCCATTTAAAGGTAATATATTTTTGCGTGGTAACCTCATTGAAGTTCCTTTTGCAGGAATTAAACAAAGTGATTCTCTCATTTTTTCAAAATTGTTTTATATGTTACCAAAAAAAATTAAACATAATTACGTTAATTAAGCAAATAAATTTAGAACGCATGATCTCCACCAATCTGTTCAACTTCTGTTGAAATGTAGTATGCGTCAAAAAAGTAAGTATTTGCACTTACCATACACCATCCAATTTGATTATTGAAAAAATCTTTAAGCTGCAAATCATTTGACACATCTAAAAATAGACTTCCATTTTGTTTAATTTCACTTTTTCTTTCTAATATTTGACCAGTATTATTTATGAATTCAAATGAGAATTTGCATTTTTCAATTTTTTCAGTATTGATTAAAAATTTTGTATTATGTACACTTCCAATAAAATTTTGAATACCACCAATTGGAAACCATCTTCTTGTCAATGGCTTAGTCAATATATCTGGTGTCATTACTACAGGTGAAAAACAAATATTAGTACCATAATCTGAAGTATTTTTTTTTATATTAAGTCCTAATTTAAACCTTTTTGGAAATGGCTTGTTCTTATCTAAAAATCCAAAAAATACACTGCAGGAATTTTTAAAAGAAATTTTATTATTAATAAATATTTCATTTAATTTTAATTCACTATTATTAGATAAATAATTTATTTCTTGCTTACTCAAGTATTTAGAAAATAATTCATTACCTTCCGATGAGTAAATTTTAATTATTGCTTTTCCCTCAAAATCAAGATTTTGAGCATATGATCTTAGGGAAGTAACAAATAATTTTTTTGAATAAAATGGTATCATAAATGAGCAATCAAAATATAAATCTGGTAATTTGTTTGATACTCTTAATTTGTTTTTGTCTAAATTTCTTACATTTATTGATGCAAACGAAGTATCATAAAAAGTGTGGGTCAATGTAGGTGCTAAATTTTTTGTAATAATACCAACGTAAAATCTTGGAAATACATCATTAAAATCATGTTCAATAGAGCATTTTGGGTTCTTAAATACTGATAAATCATAATCAGAAAAAATGTCTTCAAGTAAAATAATATGTGTTTGACCATAGAAATTATTTTTGAGACTTACTATATGCTCAATAAGCTTTGCTTTTTCTGACAATGAGATTTTTAAATTATAATTTTTTATATGCCCCCCAAAAAAACAAATATAATTTTTATTTTTTGAATTAAAACTTATATCAAAACCTGTTTGAGGATATTTAATTGCATAGTCTGAAATAGTTTCATTGGTGTTGTAAATTCTAGTTCCACTATGAATAACTGATGAACTCTGACTATTTGCTATAGAAAGTGTTAAAGCAGGATAAGTGAATAAAGGTGGTTGTTTAGAATAAATCTCAGCCTCGATTGAGCCACAAAACCCATCGACAGACTTATCAAAATATTTCGAAACTGGGATAGTGATAGCTTTGTATTCTTTAATAATCTTATAAAATCTTTTTATTTTTTTTCCCTCTAAATTTCGAACTGTGAAACAAATCACGACTTTATTATTATGTTTTTTAAGCCAATATGATAAAAATTCTAAGCGAGTATCTGTATCTTTATTTTTAAAAACTGGAAATATAGTAGAGGATCTACAATCAGATTTTAATAAATATGAATATTCTTTGACATTTTCGTTTTTAAATCTGTCTAGGTTATTCCAAAATTGTTCGTAACTCATAAAACTTATTAGTTAAGATTATTCTCAATACATTTATTCATAACTTCTTTTAAAACTTTGATCACTTTAATTTGATTCTTTTGTGACAAACCCACATACATAGGAATTGAAATTGAGCTATTGTAATAATTTTCACAATTTAGTAGGTTTTTACTTATCCCTTTCAAATTTTTATAATACGGTTGTTTATAAATTGGAATGTAAAGGACATTAACAATAATTCCTTTTTTTCTTAAAAATTCAAAAACTTTTTTTCTTTTTTTTATAAATTGATGCGGCAGTCTTATAACGTACAAATGATTTGCTGAGTAATTATCTTTAGTTATTTTTGGTAAAACCCACTTTGTATTTTTAAGTGCTTTATTATAAAAATTAAAAATTTTATTTCTATTTTTAATAAACTCTGATAATTTTTTTATTTGACTTATGCCTAAAGCCGCTTGAAAATCTGTAATTCTATAGTTAAAACCTAGAAGGATTTGTTGATAATACCACTCTCCGTCTGGCTTCTGATCCATTAGTTGTGGATCTCTAGTAACGCCATGGCTACGCAATAGCATCATTTTATTCGCTAATTTTGCGCTATTCGTTGTTGCGGCACCACCCTCACCAGTGGTGATTATTTTCACAGCATGAAAGCTAAAAACAGTTATATCACTATATTTGCAACTTCCCACTTTTGCTTTTTTATATGAAGCACCTAAAGCATGCGATGCATCTTCAATAATTTTAAATTTATATTTTTTTGATAATTTATAAATCTCACTCATATCACATGATTGACCTGCAAAATGAACAGGCATCAAAATTTTAGGGAGTTTTCTTTGTTTTTTAGCTTTTAAGAGTTTTTTAGATAGACTACTTACACTCATATTATAAGTTATAGGATCAATATCAACAAAATCTACATTTGCCCCACAAAACAAAGCACTGTTAGCACTTGAAACAAAACTATTAGCTGAAGTCCACAACCAATCTTTTGGTCCAAGATCTAATGCAAGACAAGCAATATGCAAAGCACTAGTGGCACTATTAACAGCGACTGCATTGGATGCTCCACATAAACTTTTTATTTTTTTTTCAAACTTAGAAACAGTTGGACCTTGTGTTAAAAAATCAGATGATAATATTTTTTTTACTTGATTAATATCCTCGTTGCTAATTTTTTGTCTTGCATATGGAATTTTCATGCTTATTTCAAATCTTTCCAATAAGCTTTATGTTATTGTCTATCCATTTCTTTAAATAATATTTATCCATCCAAATAATATTATTATCACTACTGTAAACAAATCCATCTAAAACTTTTTTCCCTTTTTTTATTTTTTTAGTATCTTTTGCCCAATTATATAGTTGAGGTAAAATTTTATAATAATCTTTGTAATCATAAGTAGAATAACTATCTTCAATGCTTATCATTTGTTCATGCAATTTTTCTCCAGGACGAATTCCAATAATTTCATGTTTAGCGTTTGGAGCAATGACTTTTGCTATATCCACAACTTTCATTGATGGAATTTTTTTAACATATATTTCACCACCTTCCATATCATGAAAAGCATGCCATATGAGTTCTACACCTTGCTCAAGAGTAATCATGAAGCGTGTCATTCTTTGATCCGTTATTGTAAGAACACCATCTTTTTTAAGGGACATAAAGTAAGGAATCACAGAACCCCTCGATCCCATCACATTTCCATATCTAACAACAGAAAATTTTGTTTTATACCCACTTGCATAAGAACTATTGCTTGCAACAAATAGTTTATCAGAAGCTAATTTTGTTGCTCCATAAAGATTTGCGGGACTGCTCGCTTTATCAGTAGATAGGGCTACTACTTTTTTTACACCTTGATCTATAGATGCTTCGATAACATTCATTGCTCCATTTATGTTTGTTTTAATACTCTCAAATGGATTGTATTCGGCAGTTGGAACTATTTTTGTGGCTGCTGCATGCACAACATAGTCGATCTTATGTAGTGCGCGATGAAGGCGATTTTTGTCTCTTACATCTCCAATAAAAAAACGAACCCGAGGATCATCTTTAAATAATTTTGCCATTTCCCATTGCTTCATTTCATCACGAGAAAATATACATATTTTTTTTGGATTATATTTCTCCAAAGTCATTGGTATGAATTTATTTCCGAGTGAACCTGTGCCACCTGTTATAAGTATTGATGAGTTTTTTAACATATTTTCAGCTTAGTCTTAATACTTGATTTAAGCATTTTTTGTCATCTTTTTAAATTGTTCATTTTTTTCAATCAGTTCTTGATAAGTGCCTTGATCAATAATTTGTCCTTTATCAAGAAAAAATATCTTATCACATTTCTCTACTGTTTTAAGTCTATGAGCAACTATAATAATAGTTTTTTTTCCAATAAAGTCTTTTATAGCCTTCATAATTAAACTCTCCGTAATACCATCAAGAGAGCTTGTGGCCTCATCAAGTACAAGTACATCTACATTAAGATATAAAGCTCTAGCTATAGCTATTCTTTGACGCTGCCCTCCTGAAAGTTGTACGCCTCGCTCACCAACATTTGTATTGATTCCTTGATCAAGGCTTTGTATAAATTCATAAAGTTGAGCTAGTTTCAATGCTTGATGAACTTTTTTTAAATCAATTTCAGCTTGAGAAATTCCAAATGCAACATTTTTAGCTATAGTATCCTCTGATAGAAAAATACTTTGTCCAACAAATCCAATTGAATTTTGCCATGATCGGCAATTTTTTTTATTAATAACTGTATCATCAATTATCAGTTGTCCTTGATGTGGTTCAATCAAATATAATAAAACATCAATTAATGTCGATTTTCCTGAACCAGATGAACCAACTATTCCAATTAAACTCTTGGATGGTATTGATAAATTAATTTTTTTTAAAGTTGAATTTTGTTTTTTTGGATAGGTAAAAGTTACATCCTTAAGTAAAATTTTATGTTTTAAATGAATGTAGCTTTTTTCTATATTATCTTTTTTTGATTGTTTTGATTTGAGTAAATCTTCTTCTATAGACTCATAGGCAGAAATGTTACCTTTTATTTGTGTTGTATAAGCGTAAATTTGCTGAAATGCTGGAAGCAACTTAAATCCTGCAAACGCATAAACCGAAAGAGATGGTAAAATAACTCCTAGATTTGCTTCATGGCTAATAATCAAATAAAGTACCAACAATATCATTGAGCCAAATGCGACTAATTCCATAAAATATCTTGGTACTTGAGATAGCGCTATATTTACACCCTGGCTATATGCAAGAGATTTCCCAGTTTCTTTAAAATTTTTTATGAAGTTACTGTCTCTACCCAGCAGCAATATATCTTTTATACCACCAAAACCTTCATTCATTAAACGAAAGCGTTGTTCATTTACTTCTGAAAGAATCTTGCCATTAAGTGATAACCGTGCCCTAACTAATTTGTAAAGAATATAGTATGCCCCTGCAAAAATAGAAAAACCTATTATAGCAACTTTTGGATTTAAAAAAAAAATAGTAAAACATAAAAAAATAGAAAGAAAAATACGCGCATTAATTTGCATAAGTGGCACTATTATACCATTCGTCACTCTTAGATTTTCAATTGCAATTTTTTTTGTTAAATTTGCGCTACTTGTATTAGTATGAAATAACCATTCCTGCTTTAAGTAATAAGTGTAGAGAGTATCTGCGATTTCAGCACCGATTTTGTAAGCAAATATAGATAATCTCCATATTGTAAACATAGAGATAATTGCTGTGACTAAAAATATAGCAAGCACTAATAATCCTAATAAAAATACAAATTTTTTTTCTGAAACTAAACCACTAGCGTCATAGATTTTAGAAATGAAAGTATTTTGTTGTAATTGGCTAATATCTCCTACTAAGGCCATAAAAGGAATTATTGATACAACACCAAAAACTTCCGTAAAAGCCATAATGATAATTAAAATTTGTAATACAAAAAATTTAGAACGTTGTGCTGGAGTAAGTAAAGTAAATATTTGTCTTATAAGTTTAAACATATTAAAAATTTAAATTTTATTATGATTTTACAATTAATTCGAGCTAAAATTATTCTTGCTCAAATTTAAATTGCCCATAATTAACCCACCTCGGTAAGATCACCATGTATAAACATAAAACTGATAATGTCTTTTTGGGAATATTTGTAAAATAAAAAAGTGTAATCAGTTTATTTCACATTAATCTCTATTAATTTTTATCAAAATATACCTACTAAAATTTTTTTCAGTGCATAAATCAAGCCAATTGAGCTATTAGTACTGGTCAGCTACACGCATTACTGCGCTTCCACATCCAGCCTATCAACGTGGTGGTCTACCACGGCTCTATAGGAAG
>Ga0129324_10000390_pt1 | contig 32373 bp, 33 predicted proteins | sample CPBDNA_7_FD_96879 | JGI IMG/M metagenome (GOLD analysis project Ga0129324, IMG submission 96879) | Freshwater to marine salinity gradient microbial communities from Chesapeake Bay, USA - CPBay_Spr_15_0.2_DNA | ecosystem: Environmental > Aquatic > Marine > Coastal | place: USA: Chesapeake Bay...
AATGAATGAATGAATGAATTTTGAAATACCTGATGTTTTTTCCTGTCACGTAGGCAAGACTGGTGATTAAATGTGGCGCATCGTCGGGGGAGCGTCCGGCGGGCGATCACTTCACCGAGTAGGAAAGGACCCCGATGGCAATCGAATCAACCGGCCACGAATCAGGAAGTCCCAGACTCTACGCACTCATCGAGAATTCCCCGCGCACAGGAAGTAGCCCCACAGTGTGGGCCTGGCCCCAGTTCACCGAGTTTCTCAAGGTGGCCGGTCAGCCTGTTCAGGGCCCATGGCCCCCAGATCAAGAGCCTCGCCCCGACCCCGATGCCGATTCCCTGCCGGTCGCAGTACGCGACACACACGCGTAGAGCTGAGAGGAACCCATGTATCCGTCACGATTTTCCTACGAGTCTCCTAAGACTGTGCAGGAAGCTATTTCCCTCCTCGACCGAAGTGGCGGCGAGGCGAAGATCCTCGCTGGCGGTCAGAGTCTGATCCCGATGCTGAAGTTGCGCTTTGCCTCACCGGAGATGCTTGTTGACATCAATGGGATTCCCGGCCTGGACTACCTGCGGGTCGATCCGGATGGCACGCTGCGCATCGGTGCCCTGTGCCGCCACGAAGACCTTGAGTTCTCTACGACGCTCGCGAATACCCATCCGACCCTTGCCGCAGCGGCAGACTTGGTTGCGGATCCGATTGTTCGCACCCGTGGCACCTTCGTGGGCTCGGTGTGCCACGCCGATCCGCAAGGAGATTGGGCCGCCACGATGGTGGCGCTGGGCGGCAAAATCGTGGCGCAGGGCCCCCAGGGTCGCCGCGAGATTGATGTACGTGATTTTGTGCTCGGTCCCTTTGCAAATGCCCTTGCGTACAACGAGATTGCCGTCGAAGCGGTGATTCCAGGAGCCAAGGGCACAGCTCGAGGTGGATACCTGAAGTTGGAGCGTCGGGTGGGTGACTTCGCGACCGCCTCTGTCGCGGTGGCGCTAGACATGGCCGGGGCCACCGTCTCCCATGCGGGCTGCGCGCTGGCCGGAGTGGGAGGCCGCACGATCGACGCCAACGAGGCCATTTCCGTTCTGCAGGGTAAGCCCCTGACCGCAGAAAATATTGAAGCAGCGGCCGAAGCCGTTGCCGCCGTGGCAGAACCCCGCACTGATCATCGCGGATCAGCTGATTACAAGCGCCATATCGTGAAGACGTTTGTGACGCGGCTTCTCACCAATATCGCCAAATCCGAGCAGAAGGCAGCGTGACAATGTCGAGTCTTTACGACGAAGTAGCCCCGACTCCAGGTGCCGATGTTCCGGTGCGCCGGGTGACCATTGACGTGAATGGTCAAAAGCGCACCGTCGATGTCGAACCACGCCTTTTGCTCGCACATTTATTGCGTCAGGGCTTGGCTCTCACTGGCACCCATACCGGTTGCGACACAACCAGCTGTGGCGCCTGCACCGTCTTGTTCGATGGGCGGCCGGCAAAGAGTTGCACGATGTTTGCTGTGCAGGCCGACGGACACGCGGTTGAGACCGTCGAAGGTATGGGGAGCGCCAGTGGTTTGCACCCGGTACAGGAAGGTTTCAAGGAAGAGCACGGACTGCAGTGCGGTTTTTGCACTCCTGGCATGATGCTCACAGCCAAGGCATTGTTAGAGCGTAATCCCGACCCCACCGAGGACGAAGTCCGATGGGCTCTGTCGGGCAACCTGTGCCGCTGCACGGGGTACCAGAACATCGTTAATGCGGTCCTGTGGGCGGCAAAGAAGATGCGTGACGAACAAACTCAGGAGGCGTGATGGCTCTGGACGAGATCAAGATCGGCGGGATGGGCGCGAGCCGTCGCCGGGTCGAGGACAACCGTTTCATTCGTGGCAAGGGCAACTATGTTGACGACATCGTGCTCCCGGGCATGCTGCACATGGAAATCCTTCGCAGCAACGTCGCTCACGCGCGAATCAAGTCGATTGACACATCTGCGGCTTGGGAGATTCCTGGTGTTCGACTCGTGCTAACTGGCGAGATGATGGCGGCTCGAAATCTCGCCTGGATGCCCACCTTGTCTTATGACACTCAGGCAGTTCTTGCCACTGACAAGGTGCGCTTTCAAGGCCAAGAGGTAGCAGCGGTCATCGCTGATGATCCCTACATTGCCAAGGATGCTTGCAGCAAAATTGTTGTTGAGTACGAGCAGCTTCCGGCCGTGGTTAATCCGTTCGAGGCGCAGGATCCCAGTGCGCCGCTTATTCGCGATGACAAGGAAAACCAGCCGACCAACAAGATCTTTGATTGGGAAATTGGTGACAAGGAGCGCACGGACCAGGCATTCGCGGAGGCCGATGTTGTCTCCAAGATCGACCTGCATTACCCGCGTTCGCATCCCTCGCCGCTTGAGCCGTGCGGTTCTATTGCCGATTACGACCGCGCGACCGGGAAACTAACGGTCTTCATGACCTCGCAGGCTCCCCACATCGTTCGCGCAGCTGTGGCGATGGTTGCGGAATTGCCCGAACACCAGATCCGCATTGTCTCTCCAGACCTGGGCGGGGGCTTTGGAAACAAGGTGCCGATCTACCCGGGTTATGTCATTTCTATTCTTGCTTCCATTCTCACTGAGCGTCCGGTCAAGTGGATCGAGGATAAGACGGGCAACTTGATCTCGACCGGCTTCGGTCGCGACGTTTACCTGCGCGGAGAACTGGCTTTGCGTAAGGACGGCAGAATTCTGGGCATGCGGATGCACACCGTGTCTGATCACGGGGCCTTTTTTGCTGATGCTCAGCCGACCAAATTCAAGATCGGCCTGATGCACTCAACGTTTGCCTGCTACGAAGTGCCGGCGGCGCACTTAACGAGTGAGGGCTACTACACCACTAAAGCCCCCGGTGGCGTCGCCTATCGATGCTCGTTCCGGGTGACCGAAGCGATGTTCTTCCAGGAGCGCATGATGCATGCGGCCGCAAACGATCTGGGTATGGATCAAGCGGAGTTTCGACGTTTGAACCTGGTCAAGGACGACATGTTCCCCTACCGCACTGCTTTTGGATTCTTGACCGACTCCGGGCAGTACGGCAAGTGCCTGGATATTGGTCTCGAGGCAATTGGTTACAGCACCTTCAAGCAGGAACAGGAGGAGGCGCGTAAGCGCGGCAAGCTTCTCGGTATCGGGATCTCAACAATGACCGAGCCACTTGGCGCAGGCAATAGCCGTGAATACGACATCATCGGCATCAAGATGTTCGATTCAGCTGAGCTGCGTGTTCACATGACCGGCAAGGCGATCCTCCGCACCGGCGCCAAGACTCAAGGGCAAGGTCATGAGACCACCTGGGCGCAGATTGTCGCCCATGAGTTGGGTATCCCAGCCGAAGACATTGTGGTTGAGGAGGGTGACACCGACACGGCACCGTTTGGCATGGGCACCTATGCGTCGCGATCGACCCCGGTTGCAGGAGCTGCTGTAGCGATGGTTGCTCGCAAGATTCGCGCAAAGGCGCGCAAGATTGCGGCCCATCTGCTCGAGGTGTCTGAGGAAGACATTGAGTGGGAGCTTGGTCGCTTCTACGTGCGTGGCAACCAAGAGCGTGGCGTCACCATCCAAGACTGCGCGCTTGCGGCCTACAGCAACGTTCCGGACGGGCTTGAGCCGGGCCTGGAGAATAATGCGTATTACGACCCGCCCAACCTGACGTGGCCGTTTGCCGCCTATATCTGCAAGGTAGAGGTTGATGCCGAGACCGGCGTGTGGGATGTCTTGAAATTCGTTGCCGTGGATGACTGCGGCGTTCGCATTAATCCGATGATCGTCGAGGGCCAGATCATGGGCGGCTTGACCGAGGCGTACGCCATGGCGAACATGCAGTACATCACCTTCGACGAAGAAGGCAACTGCATTGGATCCAACTACATGGACTACCTGCTGCCAACGGCCTGGGAAACACCAGGTTTCGAACTGCACGAGGTGGTCACCCCCTGCCCGCATCATCCGATCGGAGCCAAGGGAGTTGGCGAGTGCGCCACCGTCGGCGGCCCGGCGGCGTTTGTGAACGCTGTCATGAACGCCATTGAGCACACGGGCGTTCGTAACGTTGACATGCCGATGATGCCCAACCGGGTCTACGAGGCGTTGCAGACTGGCGAAGATGTCTCCGGTATGCCGCCGATGAAGGTCGAGTGAGGTGACTGATCAGCGTCCAGCAGAGGGCGCGGAGGTCATGGCGCGGGCGATAGAGCTCATGGATTCTGGGCAGGCCTTCGCCATGGCGACCGTGGTGTGGCGTCAGCCGCCTTCTTCGGGTCAGCATGGTTCACGAGCGATCGTGACGGCCGATGGTGAACTGTTCGGTTGGATCGGTGGAGCCTGCGCTGAACCGGTTCTTATCCGGGAGGCCAAGCGGGTGCTCGACCAGGGCGAGTCCACTTTGGTGTGGCTCGGCGAAGCGGCGGATCTCGATGGCATTCATGTACCGGACGGCGTGTTGACGGTTCCGATCTCTTGCCAAAGCGATGGTGCTTTGCAGATCTTCATTGAGCCCATGATGTCGGCTCCGCATGTTTTGGTTGTTGGCCGCTCACCTATGGCCCTCACACTGGTGGAGCTGGTGCGAGACATTGGGTGGCGTGCAGACATGATCGATGGTCCGGATTTCCAAGCCGCGATGGTCTCACCGGCAACCGTCGTTGTGGTGGCGACTCAGGGTCACGGAGATGAGGAGGCGATCGGGGAGGCTGTCCGGGCGGACGCGGTCTTCATCGGCCTTGTCGCATCGAGCAGGCGGGGCGAAGTTGTCCGCGGATTCCTCGCTGACCAGGGAGTGTCCACGCACAAGCTCGATCAGGTACGCGTACCTATTGGGCTGGATCTTGGTCATACCAGCCACCGGGAGATCGCAGTGTCGATCCTTGCCGAACTCGTACAACTCAGAGCGGCTGGCTCGCTGAGGCCTCGCCAGCGATCAATGCTCGATGTTGTTGAGCCCGATGAAGTCATTGATCTGGTCTGTGGCATGACGGTCGAGGCTGTCCCGTCTAATCGCCCCTTCGAATTTGAGGGTACGACCTATTACTTCTGCGCCATGGGGTGCAGAAAGGCGTTCGAGAAAGACCCCGGTTCGTTCATCCAAAGGGAGGTTCCATGCTGATCAAGCAGTCATTCGACATCGATCAGCCCATCGATCAGGTCTGGAAGTTCTTCTATGATGTCCCGCTGGTCGCAGCATGCATCCCGGGCGCTGATCTCACCGATGAGGTGGGCGAAGACCAGTACGAAGGTGATGTGGTCATCTCGGCTGGCCCGGTCAAACTCGAGTTCACCGGTTCGGCGAAGATCAAGGATCGAGACGAGACCCGGAAGTCCCTGGTCATTGATGCTGCCGGTGCCGATCGGAAGGGGCGCGGAGCGGCCAATATGTTGATGACCATCAGTTTGAAGCAGTTAGGGGCTTCAACGAAGGTTGACATCAGCATGGATCTAGCAATTTCTGGTGCTGCGGCCCAGTACGGGCGCGGACTTGTCGCCGACGTTACCGGCGTTCTTGTCGACCAGACGGCCTCGTCCATGAAGGCGCGCATTACTGCACTGGCCGAGGGGCGAGATCCGATGGCTATTGGCGGGCCTCAGGCCGCCAGTGGTATCGCCATTGGTATCACCGCGTTTTTCCGGGCCGCCAAACGAGTTTTTGCACGCTTCTTCCTGCCCTACTCACCGGCGCCGAGCCGTTAGAACTGGAGGAGAGAGATGAGTCTGTGGATGATCGGTAATCTGATCCTCATCATCGTGATCGTGCCCGTTCTCGTGGCGTTGCTCAACATGCTTCTTGGTGCGCTGGAACGAGTTCGCGCCGCATCCGACGACGCCCTCGCTGGTGGAGTAGCCCTCATCGGAGAGTTGAACACCACGCCCGAGTTGCTCGCTACGACTGACGATGTCATCAAAGAAGTTGCCAACGGAGCAGTGCGCTACGCGGGTCCGGTTTCTAAGTTGCTGGGTTAGGAGTCACACATGCCAATTGAAGCTATCGTCACGCTTGTGGTCGCCGCGCTGATCATTGCCGCGGCCGCGCTTGGACTGTTCCGGGCGATACTGCACCTAGCTGCGACGTCCAAGACCCTTGGGGCGCTAGACGGTGGAGTGCAGGTCATCGTGCAAAAGACGTCTACCGTCCCGTCTACCGTGGCATCGGTGAACCAGAGTCTGGCTCCGGTTCGAGCCTTCGCCGAATCGATCTAGGGAGAGAGCATGGACTTCACCGGACACGAAGGCTGGCTGATCGGGTACATCATCGGCCTGGTCGTCGTACTCGTCGTGGTCGCGCTTGTTGTTCCGATCCTGGTGCTCGCCTGGCGGATCGGTAATCAAGCAGGATCCATTCTCGAAGGGCTGCAGCAGGCCGAGCGAAATACCGCCGGCCTCAGTGGGCTCAACGAGACCATCGAATCCGCGCTCGCCGTCATTGACGGGCTCAAGCGTGGCCGCACCAGGCTGGGAGGCTGACGTGGATGATCAAGTCGAACAACTGTGGCTGATTGCCAACATCCTTGGGGCTGTCGTCGTCGTTGTTGTTGCCGCGCTGCTAACGCTTCTGGTTATTTTTGTCGCGCGTATTCGCAAGCGGGTGGCTGCCATTAAGACGACTCTCGTGGCAATCAAGGAGAACACCGGCGATACGACGCTCATTACTACAACCGCCGGTGGCGTTGAGGCCGTGTTGGCTGAAGGATTGGAACATCACCTGTTCCTCGGACGAGTACTGGACAAGGTGCGCTCATGAGCTCAATGCAACTATTCACCGTAATCAACGTCGCTGCTTTGATTGCTGGCCTGGCCATCTACTTGTACATCGTCAGCACCCAGTTGAAGAACGTTGCGTCCGATCTCGAGGACTCCGCTGACCTTGTATGGCAGGTCAAGGCGGATGCCGAGGCAATCGCACCGGGGCTCACGTCTATCAATACGACCGGCCGGATCACTGCGGGAGCTTTGCCCCTGCTGTACGGCATGGGCGATGGAATCGTCTTGGGCGCAACTTTCAACCATGACGATCACGTGCACGATGGCGTGACGAGGCCGGCGATGGGAACCCGCCGCTCACGCCTCATGGAAGCTGTCGGTGTCGACCTAGACAACTAGGTTCGTTTACCGGAAGTTTGGTCGGGGGGCACGGCGTGGCGTTGAAGATTGGGGCTCCACCGACCTAGGCTTTTAAGCATCGGGTCGGCACCCGGTCGTCCCTGTAATGTCGCAAACCGTGGGGTGAACGCGCACGGCAAGGCGTCACTCGGGCGGGTAGCGCCAGGGAGGCTTTGTGCCCGTCGCATCGCAATGTCGTACCTACGTGCTTGATACCAGCGTCTTGCTCTCGGATCCGCATGCACTCATGCGATTCGATGAGCACGAGGTGGTGCTACCGGTTGTTGTGGTGACTGAGTTAGAGGCCAAACGTACTCATCCGGAGTTGGGCTACTACGCACGAGCGGCACTACGCCTACTTGATGACCTGCGGGTCTTACATGGCCGTTTGGATCGACCAGTGCCGGTTGGTGAGCGTGGCGGAACAATGCGAGTCGAACTCAACAACACCGATGCCTCAGTACTGCCTAGCGGTTTTCAATTGGGAGACAACGATACTCGGATACTGTCTGTCGCGTGCAACCTGGTTAAGGGCGGACAGGAAGTCGTGCTGGTCAGTAAAGACCTGCCAATGCGGGTAAAGGCATCATCGGTGGGCTTGAGCGCAGAGGAGTACCGGGCCGAACTGGTCGTTGAATCCGGGTGGACGGGTATGGCCGAGATCTCGTTGCCATCCTCGCTCATTGATGACCTCTTTGAGATGGCAGAGATTGAGTGCCCTGAGGCACGTGAACTTCCCTGCCATACCGGGGTCGTACTGCTGTCTGATCGCGGCAGCGCCCTCGGTCGGATCACGCCTGATAAACGGTTACGCCTCGTGCGTGGTGACCGCGAGGCCTTTGGTTTGCATGGTCGCAGCGCTGAGCAGCGCATCGCCCTTGACCTATTGCTTGACCCTGAAGTCGGCATCGTGTCATTGGGCGGCCGGGCTGGCACCGGCAAGAGTGCACTCGCCCTATGTGCGGGTCTTGAGGCTGTGCTGGAGCGACGTGCCCACCGTAAGGTCGTGGTCTTTCGACCTCTCTATGCCGTAGGTGGTCAAGAACTGGGTTACCTGCCCGGGAGTGAGAACGAGAAAATGTCGCCGTGGGCTCAGGCCGTCTTTGACACCCTCGGGGCGATCACCACGACTGAGGTAGTCGATGAGGTTATTGACCGCGGCATGCTTGAGGTGCTCCCGTTGACCCATATTCGCGGCCGATCGCTGCATGACAGTTTCGTGATTGTCGATGAGGCCCAGTCTTTGGAGCGCAATGTGTTGCTGACCGTCCTGTCGCGGATTGGGCGCGACTCGCGCGTCGTGCTCACCCACGATGTTGCCCAGCGAGACAATCTGCGCGTCGGACGTCATGACGGGGTCGTGACGGTGGTCGAAAAACTAAAGGGTCACCCGTTGTTTGCCCACATCACGCTGACTCGAGCCGAGCGCTCACCGATCGCTGCGCTGGTCACCGAACTCCTGGAAGATCATCCGATCGGTATCTCCTAGCCGGAGGATGACGAGGTAACGGTCGTGTCGCGAAAGCGCGCCGAGTGAGCTAAATCCTGTGATCTAGATCACATGCAACCAGGGTGGGGGCCCGATATCTGGTCCGAAATGTCGGAAATCTTGTGATTGTTATCCACAACTTGTCCGTGATCTGAACGTGACATTTGTGGGATCTACCAGCATCGTAGGGACCGTTCGGCCCATCGGTACCTGCCCGGCAGGCACCGGCTTGCTGACCGCCGCTCGCGGTTGTCGGCGCTGAACTGCCGTTGCTTTGCTCGGATGCGCAGCGGTGGAGCAGTGTGCACGTGGGCCCACCCGGCGGCGAATCCGGCTTCGCTGCCTCGACGAAAGGCACCGTGTGCGAGCTCGCTCATCGCGCGTCATGGCAGTAGGTATCGCGTCGCTCTCTGCAGCCCTGGTGGTGACCAGCCTTGGCTCTGCTGTAGCGGCGTCGGCTGCGTCCACCGTCCCCGTGGTTTCCCCGGCGGCAGACGATACCGGCGATGCCTCGACGAAGGACTCAAATGAACGCCGCCCCCGCGGTGGCAGTGCGACCGAAGCCGGGGTGCTGCCCTGGCTGACTGAGGCCGGCCAAGACATCAAGGGTTACCGAGCGAGTGCGTATCAGGGTCAATACTTTGACCAGCGCTTTGAGCAGTATCGGTTGTGTGTCGTGCAACGCGAGAGCGGCGGCAATTACGACGAAGCGTCAGGCTCGTTCGTAGGTGCCTATCAGATGGGTCCCTACAACTCCCCGAGTCGAGTGGTGGGCAAGCTGCAGGCCGAGATGGAAGCCGAATACGGCTCCGCGGCTGCCAAAGAACTCAATAAACTCAAAAGCCAGCCGCTGTATCGCTGGAATCGATTTTGGCAGGACGCGGCATTCTGGACGATCTTCAATCGTGGGGCCGGCTGGCGCCAATGGTCGTCAGAATGGGGTGCCAATTGGAACTGCGATCACCGAGCAAATGCTGAGAGCGGGTGGCCTAGTTCTTCCCGCTACAACTACACCCCAATCGAGAAGTCCGCGACAAGTGATGCCTCAGCGTCTACGGGCAAATCCCCCACGGCGGACACCAAGAAGTCCCTTCGTGGCACCCGCCATGCGGCCGCCGAACGGCGTTTTGGCTCCACCCAGCACGAAGTAGGCACTCCCGAGTACAGCCAGTGGCTGGCCAAGAAGTTCATCGCTGCCGAATACGGCTGGAAATATCGCGAGTTTCGGGCGCTGAACAAGATGTGGTTCAAGGAGAGCAACTGGCGCTACGACGTGGTCAACTGGCAGGGCCCCTGGTACGGCCTCGGTCAGGTAAATGGCCCGTATATTAAGGCCGAAGGTTTTTCGATCTCGAGTTATCGAGCCAGCCCCTACGTGCAAATCAAGGTCGGAGCCGACTACATCGAGAACCGGTACGGCTCACCGAAAAACGCATGGAAGTTCTGGAAGAACAACGGCTGGTACTAGCGGGCCCAGCCGCTAGTTGGTGGGAACACCCACCGGAATCGTAGTCGCGATCGGGCGCAGGGTTTCGGCGAAGAAGTCATTGCCCTTGTCGTCCACCACGACGAATGCTGGAAAATCAACGACCTCGATTTTCCAGACCGCCTCCATGCCTAGTTCTGGGAAATCAAGCACCTCCACCGAGGTGATGTTGTCCTGCGCCAAAATCGCTGCGGGGCCGCCGATCGAACCCAGATAGAACCCACCGTTGTCAGCGCAAGCTTTGGTGACCCCACTGCTTCGGTTTCCTTTTGCCAACATCACGAACGAGCCGCCGGCTTTTTGGAACTGATCAACGTAGGCATCCATTCGCCCGGCAGTAGTGGGGCCGAAGGAGCCTGATGCGTATCCCTCAGGGGTTTTTGCTGGGCCGGCGTAATACACAGCGTGATCTTGTAGATACTTCGGCATCGGTTCGCCACGATCGAGCATGTCCTTGATACGTGCATGGGCGATGTCTCGAGCAACAACCAAAGGTCCCGTGAGGGCAACCCGGGTTTTGACCGGGAGTTTGCTCAATTGCTCGCGCACCGCAGCCATCGGTTGGGCCAGGTCGATGCGCACCACATCGTCCGGGGCTTCTTCGGGAAGAACGTCGGGCAGGTAATGGGCCGGATCGGTTTCTAACTGTTCGAGGAAAACGCCCTCGGGGGTGATCTTGGCCAGTGCCTGCCGGTCAGCAGAGCACGAGACGGCGATGGCAACGGGTAACGAGGCGCCGTGACGAGGCAGTCGAATTACTCGCACGTCATGGCAGAAGTACTTACCGCCAAACTGCGCACCAATGCCGAAGGTGCGCGTCATCTGGAGCACCTCTGCTTCCATCTCGAGATCTCGAAAACCGTTGCCATGAGGAGAGCCGTGCACGGGCAGAGAGTCAAGGTAGCGAGCACTCGCCAGCTTTGCGGTCTTCAGCGCGTACTCGGCAGATGTGCCACCGACCACGACAGCCAGGTGATAGGGCGGACACGCGGCGGTGCCTAGTGAGCGAAGTTTCTCGTCAAGGAACTCCGCGAAGCGAACGGGGTTGAGTAGCGCCTTGGTTTCTTGGTACAGAAAACTCTTATTCGCCGAGCCGCCACCCTTTGCCATGAACAGCAGCTCATAGGTCAACTCGTGACCGGGCTTGGTGTCGGCGTAGATGTCGATCTGGGCGGGAAGGTTGCTGCCGGTATTGCGTTCGTCCCACATCGACAGGGGAGCCATTTGCGAATACCGCAGGTTCAACGTGTCATAGGCATGTTTGACACCCGCGCTGATGGCCGCCTCATCCGGGCCCTGGGTCACAATGGATTGCCCTCTTTTGCCCATGATGATCGCCGTACCGGTGTCTTGGCACATCGGCAGAACGCCACCGGCAGCGACGTTGGCGTTCTTGAGCAGATCAAGCGCTACGAATCGATCATTGGGGCTGGCCTGGGGATCGTCGATGATCGATCGGAGTTGAGCGAGGTGGCCGGGGCGCAGTAGGTGCGAGATATCGCGAATCGCGGCGGAGGTGAGGTCGGCGAGCACGTGGGGTTCGATCTCCAACCAATTGCGACCTCCGGCTTCGAGGAGGCGTACGCCCTCGGTGGTGAGGTGGCGATAGGTCGTGGTGTCCGGGCCGAGGGGGAGGATGTCACGGTAGGAGTCAGACTCACCAGGTGAAGAACTCATGTCACCAGACTAGAACCTAGGCAGGTTTGGCCAGACGTCGTCTACCTCGGGCTAGGGTGACGGGCGTGGTGATTGCGGTGCTGGGGGAGCGACTCATTGACCTCGTACCCGGGTCCACCTCCAGCACTGATGATCATTCGATCGCATACCGGGCTATTCCCGGGGGTTCCCCGGCAAACGTCGCCCTGGGTCTCCTGCGGCTGGGCGTTGACCCCTTACTCCTGGCTCGCTCCGGCGATGACCTGTTCTCAGATCGCCTCGATCAGCACATGAGCGATGCCGGCCTGGTCAGCAACGGCGTCATTCGCGTCGGTGGTTTGGCCATGCTGGCCGTGTGTGCTCGTACACCTGATGGGGCAATGACCTACACGTTCTATCACCGCGATAGCCCAGATTTATCCTGGACACCGACGGATTTGGGTTCAGCTTTGGCGCTGATGAAATCTAGCAATGTATGTGCCTGGCACACCGGATCGTTGGTGTCTTGGCTGGGCGATGGTGTACCGGCACTCCTGGCTGCGTGGCAACAGACCGCTGATAATGGTGACATCACACTCAGCTACGACCCCAATGCTCGCCCAGCGGCCCAGTCAGCAGAGATCATGCGTAGCTACGCGGAGCAATTCATCGACGCAGCCCACATCGTCAAGGCCAGCGATGAAGACATCGCCTACATGTATCCACACGCAGACATGGCCGATGTGTGTGCGCGGTGGGCCGAATCAGGCCCGGCTCTTGTCGTAATGACCAAAGGTCGAGGCGGAGCCTTGGCTTGGCGCAAGGGACGGCCACCGATTGCTGTTCCCGGTTATCGCGTGACGGTCGTCGACACTGTCGGGGCCGGTGACACCATTTCGGCGGCCTTATTGGCCCAGTTGGTTGACGAGTCAGGTTCATCGACCAGCCGCAAGATTGCCGACATGACCGATAACGAACTGCAAGGAGTTTTAGCTCGCGCCTGCGCGGCGGCTGCACTGACGTGCTCGCGCGCCGGTGCACAGCCCCCCACCTCAACCGAGGTTGATTTCTTTCTTGATTCAGGGGCCGCCGTCGAAGTCGACTGACGAATACATCATCAGTTTGTCGAGTCGATGATCACTGGCCACCTCGCGGATGGTGCCGCTCTTGCTGCGCATAACGATGGAGTGGGTTTGCGCCCCCTGAGATCGGTAGCGAACACCGCGCATGAGTTCACCGTCAGTTATGCCTGTGGCACAAAAAAATACGTTGTCGCTACGCACCAGGTCATCGGTCGTGAGCACCTTGGACAGGTCGTGCCCAGCATCGAGTGCCTGCTGACGCTCGGCGTCGTCTCGCGGGGCGAGCATGGCCTGGATTGTTCCACCCATGCACTTGATCGCGCACGCGGTGATGATTCCCTCAGGCGTGCCACCCACACCTAGGAGCAGATCGATGCCGGTGCCCTCGCGCGCGGCCATGATGGCACCGGCGACGTCTCCGTCGGTAATGAACTTGATGCGTGCCCCTGCCTCGCGAACCTCCCGCACGAGGTCGTCATGCCGGGGTCGATCGAGTAGGCACACGGTCAGGTCAGCGATGCGCTCGCTTTTCGCCGCGGCGATGCGCGCGAGGTTGTCACCGACGGGGGCCGTGATGTCTACGACATCCGCAGCGATCGGGCCGACAACCAATTTCGCCATATAGAACACGGCACTTGGGTCATACATCGAGCCGCGCTCAGCCACCGCCAGCACTGAGATGGCATTGGTCATTCCTTTCGCACACAGGGTGGTGCCATCGATCGGGTCGACCGCCACGTCGACGGCAGAGCCGGTGCCGTCACCCACGCACTCACCGTTGAACAGCATCGGCGCGTCATCTTTCTCGCCTTCACCGATCACGACCACGCCGTCCATCGACACGCTGCCGATAAGCGATCGCATCGCGTTGACGGCGGCCCCATCGGCCCCATTTTTGTCTCCGCGACCAACCCAGCGGGCAGCTGCCATGGCCGCGGCCTCGGTGACGCGGACTAGTTCGAGGGCAAGGTTACGATCAGGGGCCTGCGGGGATCGCGACATGCCGTCAGCATGTCATGTTTGAGAATCTGGGAGAGGATCATTCCTGTGACCGACACCAGCAATGACCAGCCACCCGCCGAAAGCGCGGAGCCGGGTGAGGTGCGCCCCACTGGACGACCTAACGCCCGACTAGGTCAAACGGTCGCTGACATGGCTCGATCACTGGTCGTGGTGCTCGTGGTGGTGGGAGCGATTCTGCTGGTTACCTGGCGCCCGCAACCTGATGCTGTTCGCACGATCGACCCGACCTCCGAGCTCATTGCTGCTCGAGCGACCGCGGGGTTTGCCGTGCTATACCCGGCGGATCTCGGCTCCGATTGGCGCCCGACAAGTGCTCGTTGGGATCTGCCTGAATCAGCGTCTCCTGAACCGGCATGGCACGTGGGTTTCGTCACGCCGGGTGAGGCGTATGTGCAACTTGGCCAATCGGTTACGACGAATCCCGAATACTTGGTCGACCAAACAGGGCGGGGTCAGCCGCAACCTGGCAATGACGGCCCGTGGCAGCGGTATGAGTCCGGCGGATCAGGTACTGATGTCACCAGGTCGTTGGTGCAGGTCGTCAATGGGGTCACGATCGTGGTCAGTGGCACCCTGCAGTGGGCCGAACTGCTGCTCTTTGCTGACTCGTTGTCGCCCACTGCTACCCCCGAGGTTGCTGAACCGAACATCGACGGCGATAGCGATGGTCAGTCCTAGTCGTCGTCCTCGCTATCGAGAGCATCAGTGTCTGTCGGATCGTCCGTGGCGGTGCGGGCGGAGGCCTGGCTAAGCCAGCGATGGCAGTGCGCAGCCAGTACCTCGCCGCGTTCCCACAGAGAGAGTGCATCTTCTAGTGGAGCGCCGCCAGCTTCAAGCTTGGCCACGACAGAGATCAATTCATCGCGCGCCTGCTCATAAGGCATCGCCGCGACGTCCTCAGGAATTATGACAACCTGATGTGCTTCGTCAGACGTTTTCTTGCTCATGCGTCATCTCCGGTCCTCGTCGCTGTGAATGTTCCATCGGCTACTCGAATACGCACCCTGGCACCATCGGGCACCTGATCTATTGACCGCACCACGGGCGCTGGTTTGGTGTGACGTGTCGATCCAGGACCTGGCAGGAGTTGTACGACGGCGTACCCCCGATCAAGCGTTGACTGGGGAGACAACGCGCGCGTGTGAGCGATCAGCCCCTGTAATTCTCGCGCGGCACTGTTTAGCAATGCGGTGATCCTGCGTTCAGATTGCCAGCGCAGATCTGCAATGCGTTGTTCTTCTCGGCGATAACTGTGCATGAGCGCCTGACGGGCGGCGATCCGAAGGCGGTTGATGATCGCGATCTCTTCGGTCAGGTTGGGCACCACATTCTTGGCAGCGTCGGTCGGTGTTGAGGCACGAAAATCGGCTACGAAGTCCAGGAGTGGCTCATCGTTTTCATGGCCGATCGCGCTGATGATCGGTGCCCGTGAAGTTGCTGCAGCGCGCAGTAGTCGTTCATTGCTGAAGGGCAGGAGGTCTTCAAAACTTCCGCCACCGCGGGCAATAATGATGACGTCGACCATGGGGTCTGCATTAAGTCTGGTCAGTGCATCAACAACGTCGGTGACCGCCGACACGCCTTGCACAGCGACCTCTTGGGTGTTGAATTCGACCCCCGGCCAACGCTTTTCAGCATTGACCAACACATCGTGCATGGCAGCACTGGCACGGCCGCAGATCAGACCGACTCGCCTAGGAATAAATGGCAGTGGTCGCTTGCGCTCGGGCGCAAATAGTCCCTCCGCGGCGAGCAAGGCCTGCAGTCGGAGCAGTTCTTCGAGTAGGGCGCCGCGACCGACGGTTCGGATTTCCCTTGCCCGTAGTTGGAGCGTGCCGCGATTGGTATAGACCTCGGCCTTTGCGTGTACGACGATGCGCTGGCCCACTTCGAGTTCCGCAGGCAGTCGATCGAGCAGAGCAACCGCAGCGACGATGGATAGCGACATGTCTACGTCGACGTCGCGCAGGGTGATCCACGCCGTTCGCATACCTGGCCGCCGACTGATTTGGGCAACCTGTCCGTCTATCCACACCGGGCCCAAACGGTTGATCCACTCCGAGATGTGCATGGAGATGGTACGCACGGCACTTGGGTTTTCGACGGAATTATCCATACCCACAGCCCAGGAGCCTAAGGCCGTTGGCCCATTCGGGTAAGTCTGCCTACGATGGTCACGTGACATCAACGCCGGAAAGCAATGAATCCACCCCCGCAGGCACCGTTCTCCTCGCCGTGCCGAGGGGCTATTGCGCCGGGGTCGACCGTGCGGTGGTGACCGTTGAACAGGCCCTTGACCTCTATGGAGCGCCGGTCTATGTGCGCAAGCAGATCGTGCACAACCAATATGTCGTCGACACGCTCGAACAGCGTGGTGCGGTGTTTGTGGAGGAGCTTGATGAGGTGCCCGAGGGATCCACGGTGGTCTTCTCAGCACACGGAGTCGCGCCATCGGTTCATGTGGAGGCCGCAGAGCGCTCGCTGAAGACCATTGATGCCACCTGCCCACTGGTGACCAAAGTCCACTCCGAAGCGAAGCGGTTCGCCGCGGAGGGCAAGCAGATCCTGCTCATCGGTCACGAGGGCCACGAGGAGGTTGTGGGCACCATGGGCGAAGCGCCCGAGGCCATTACTCTCGTGGAAAGCCCGGCGGATGCCGACCGGGTCGACCTGGATCCTGACCGAGAGATCATTTGGCTGTCGCAAACGACGCTTTCGGTGGACGAGACCATGGAAACGGTGGATCGTCTACGTGAACGGGCGCCACTGCTACAAAGCCCACCGAGTGACGATATTTGTTACGCCACCCAAAACCGACAGGCCGCCGTGAAGGTCATCGCGCCGCGGTGTGATGTGTTGATCGTCGTGGGTTCAGGTAACTCATCTAACTCGGTGCGTTTGGTGGAGGTGGGGCTCGAGGCTGGTGCAAAGACCGCCTACCGAGTGGATGGCGCCGAAGAAATCGAACGTGGCTGGTTTACCGGAGCCCGGGTCGTGGGGGTTACCTCGGGTGCTTCGGTACCTGAGTCATTGGTCGATGGGGTGCTCGCCTGGCTGGCCGAGGCGGGTTTTGGCAACGTCGAGGAAGTCAAGACCGCCGAGGAAACCCTGATTTTTGCACTCCCGCCCGAACTGCGACGAGATATGAAGGCTGCGGCTAAGTCTTAGGCTCGCAAGGCTAGACGCTGGACCGGGACATCGCTTTTTTCCGGCGCAGCCATACCGCCACTCCCGATGCGAGGGTTGCTGCCAAGATCCAGCCGACGTTTTGACCGAGCGTGAGCGGAATCAGTAGTCCCTGCTCAAAAAGGAAACTGCCGGTGCCCGTGACCGTGAGTTGGCCGGCCGTTACCGTTGCGGCGAACATCGCCAGGGGCGGGCTGACCAGTGCCCAGTATCCATCGTGAGGGCGAACGGTGACGGCAGCGTAGAGGCTGATGATCACCAGGGCGAGCCCGGTGGGCCAACCGATATCTCCAGTGGCGATCACGTTGGCGAAGGCGATGAGAATCGTGACTCCGGTCACCAGCAGGACAACCGCGGCGGCGGTCAGGCCGGCTTCCATTGCGGACTTCCTCGGCGCCATGTGCTGATGCCCCCGGCCAGCGTCCGGCGCTGCTGATGATGGGGTCCCCAGAGCAGGCAGCGCTTGCTCGGCCGCCGAGCCGCTGGCCCCACGGGACCGAAACAAACGGCCGGTGGGTGCAGGGTCTTGGGCCGAACCTGAGGGATCATCGCCAGGCTCCACGAATGATGAGAGTACGCCACGTTGGGATAAGTGGATCAAGGGAAGGGCGGAGTGTTTTGAGGCCTGCGCTGGCTCACTAGGCTGAAGGCGTGCCTGCTCCGCTTAATAGCGAACCCCTGTTCGAAGGACTCATCGTTGACTGGGGTGGTGTTCTCACCGGCAATTTGCGCGAGGCAGTCAATCGTTGGGCCGTTGCCGATGACATCGATATCGACGCCTACGCCCAGATCATGCGGTCATGGTTGGGCGAGGAAGGCGAATTGGAGGCGCGACTCAATCCGATTCATGCGCTGGAGCGCGGCGAAATCGAGGTGCCCCACTTCGAAGAAAGATTGGCCGATGAACTCACCAGGCGCGGAAAGCGCCCGGTTGCAGCCCAAGGCCTCCTGCAGCGCATGTTTGACTTCTTCGAGCATTCCCACGACATGTTCGGCCTGGTCCGTCGGGCTCGCGGTTTGGGTATCCGCACGGCGTTACTGTCGAACTCGTGGGGCAACAGTTATCCCGATGATCTGTGGCAGGACATGTTCGATGTGACGGTGATCAGCGGCGAGGTAGGCATGCGAAAGCCCGAGGAGCGGATTTTTCGCCACACCTTCGACCTGCTTGGTCTGCCTCCCACCTCGTGCGTCTTCGTGGACGATCTCGAACACAACATTCGTGCTGGCGCGCAATTGGGCATGGTTGGCGTGCTGCACACGAGCTACGAAGAGACCCGGCGCGAACTTGACGTGCTGTTCGGCATCGATCTGACCTAGTTGTTGCCCCCTGACATGGCACGATGGCGGGGTGACCGAACGATTGAGTGCGATCGACGCGGCCTTCTTGCACCTTGAGCGCCCGACGACTCCACTTCATGTGGGCAGCGTGGCGTTGCTTCAAGAGTCGCCCGGTGCACTTGATCACGAGCGGTTGGTTCGCCTGATCGAAGACCGCATCGCATTCATCCCCCGATATCGGCAGCGTCTGCGTGAGGTGCCCGGTGGCCTGGCGCATCCGGTGTGGGTAGATGACGCGAAGTTCGACGTGACGTACCACGTGCGCCGTTCGGCGTTACCGGCTCCGGGTTCACTCGAATCCTTATACGACCTTGTTGCGCGCATTATGAGTCGGCCGCTCGACCGGCGCCGCCCGTTGTGGGAGGTTTATCTGGTCGAGGGGGTGGAGGGTCGGCGATTCGCACTCTTCACCAAGACCCATCAGGCCGTGATCAACGGTCTGTCGGCCGTCGACATCGCCGAGGTGATTCTTGATGAGACCGCTACGCCAACACCTCAGCCGACGACCACCTGGCAACCGGCACCCGAACCGAGTAATGCTGAATTGATTGTGGGGGCACTGGGCGACAATCTGCAGCGACCGCGGGAGTTAGCCGCGAAAATGGGTGATTCGTTGGCGGCAAGCAAGCGCGCGTTTGTCAGTGCTTTGGGCGCTTTTCGCGACGCAGCACGACCAACCGAACACAATCCGTTAGCAGTAGCCGTGGGCGCCCAGCGCCGTTTCGCCACGGTTGACCTGCGCTTAGAAGACCTGAAAGTTGTACGTAAGCGAACCGGTGGCTCCGTGACCGATGTTGCGCTCGGCGTTGTCACCGGGGCTTTGCGCTCATGGCTGTTCAGTCGAGGAATTCCCGTCACTGCCGATATGACTGTGCGTACCCTTGTGCCGGTTAGTGTCGCGTCGGAGGATCCACGGTCGAGTCGCGTCAACGCGGTGATTTTGGAGCTTCCCGTCGGTGAGCCAGACCCCGTGATTCGGGTGCAGCGCATCGCATTTGACATGGGTCGCCATGGTGCAGAAAGCCATGTAATTGGGGCACGGGCGATGGCTGAGTTGGTTGGCTTTGCCCCTGCTACCTTGCACGCACTTGGTGCGCGGGTGGGTGCCAGTCTGGCGGCTCGCTCATACAGCCTCATCGTGACTAATGTGCCCGGCCCGCAGGTTCCCTTATACGCCGGTGGTGCCCGATTGCTGGCCACGTATCCGGTTTTGCCGCTGGGCGAACGCCAGGCACTGAGCATCGCCATGACCTCCTATGCCGGTGGGGTTTTTATCGGCCTCAATGCCGATCGCGACGCCATGCCCGATCTTGATGTTTTCGCAGGCGCGGTCCACGAAGCAGTGTCAGAGTTATTAGACACAACGCGCGCACGAAAGCCCCGTCGATTGAAGGTTGCTCCTGGACAGTCGAGAACAAAGTCAGCGGCTAGTGGGTCGGGCGATCACGATGGCTGAAACCGGTCCGCGTCGTGGCCTCGTGCTTGGTGGTGGGGGTGTGCTTGGGGCAGCGTGGACGGTCGGGGCGCTCAAGGCCCTGCAAGATGTGCACGGGTTTCGCCCCGAAGACTGCGACATCGTTGTCGGCACGTCGGCCGGATCGGTGATTGGAGCGCTGTTGGCGGCCGGTGTTTCCAGCGATCAGTTGCTCGCACACCAGCGCGGTGAGCCCATTGTCAGCGGCCCATTGGCCGGATACAGCTGGGATTATGAGACGGCTACTGGTGGATCGCGCCCGACCATGCCCAAACTCAGAGGTCCGGGGTCCTTCAAATTGATCGCCAACAGCCTGCGCGACCTCACGAAGCGACCTCCCACGGCTGTTCTCTCGGCCTTTATGCCGATCGGTACCGGCTCCCTTGAGCGTGTCGGGCATCTGATTGATGCGATCACGCCGATGGATGCTTGGTCACCCCATCCCAACTTTTGGGTGGTGGCGATGGACTACATCAACGGTCAACGCGTCGTCTTCGGTCAAGCTCACGCACCCGAGGCTGCACTATCGGATGCGGTCATGGCGTCATGTGCGATTCCAAGTTGGTTCGAACCCGTCGTCATCGACCAGCGTCCCTATGTGGATGGCGGTGCGTGGTCGGCAACATCGGTCGACGTGTTGCTCGGGGCGGAGTTAGATGAGGTGTACGTCATCGCGCCGATGATGTCTTTTGCCGATGATGAGCCAGAGGGTTTGGTCACGCGGCTTGAGCGGCAATGGCGGCATCGAGTAACACGTCGGTGCATGCAGGAGGTTAATGATGTGGAGGCCCAGGGCGCACGGGTTCACGTGATCGGCCCAGGGCTCGCCGACCTCGAAGCAATGGGTAGCAACATTATGGACGTAGGCCGGCGGCTGAATGTGCTGGAAACCTCACTGACGACGAGTCGTCAGGCCTGGGGCGGCGGCGGCACGGGCAACTTCGCCCAAACGGGTTAAAGGGGGTGCAACAGTGACCGATGCGCTAGTCGCAGATCTGCTGTCCGAGACCCGCACACTCGCTGAACAGGCGCATGTCAGTGCCTCGGGCCTTCGGCTACTAGACGCCTACTACGGCCTTGTGCCGGCGGCCGATATCGAGTATCGAACCCCCAGCGACCTGCTCGGTGGAGTTCTATCGCACCTCAAACTTGGTGAACATCGGCCAGATGGCACCGCATGCGTGGCGGTCTTCACGCCAACCGTGCAAGACAACGGCTGGTCGGTTGGGCACACCGTTGTGCAAGTGGTGACCGATGACATGCCCTTCCTCGTCGACTCAGTCACCCTTGCCCTCAACAGCGCCAACCGCACGATTTATCTGGTCATTCATCCGATCGTGACGGTGCGCCGAACGGTGGCTGGAGACCTGATTGAGATTTTGCCTGACGGCGCCTACGACGACCCGCAGGTGCATCGAGAGTCGTGGATTTCTGTTGAGATTGATCAAACCATCGCCCATGTTGATGACATTCGACGCGATGTCGAGCGCGGACTGCTTGACGTGCGGGAGGCAGTGGAGGATTGGCCGCGGATGCGGTTGCGGGCTCAGCAGATTGCCGCCGAACTGCGTGATGCCCCACCGAGAGAAGTTGATGCGCTGGAATCCAGTGAAGCCGCCGCGTTGTTGGACTGGTTGATCGATGACAATTTCACGTTTCTAGGGTTTCGGGAGTATGACCTCGTTGGCGATGCCGGCGACGAAGGTCTGCGTGCCGTGCCCGGCAGCGGGCTGGGCATCTTGCGGGCCGATCAGGTGCAATCCCAGGCCTTCGCGCAGTTGCCGCTGGCTGTTCGGGCAAGGGCACGTGAACCTCAGCCGTTGATCTTGACCAAGGCGAATAGTCGTTCAACGGTTCATCGTTCGGGATACCTGGACTATGTAGCAATCAAGCGGTTTGACGCCGACGGGGTTGTCACTGGTGAGCGTCGTTTTCTGGGCATTTACGCAGCCTCGGCCTATGCCCAATCGGTAATGCAGATACCGGTGATTCGGGCGCGTGTTGCCGAGGTCTTTCGTCTGTGCCAGGTGAATCGCAACTCGCATACGGGAAAGGCCGTCGAACATTTCCTGGAGACTTTCCCTCGCGAAGAACTCTTTCAATATAGTGCAGAAGAGTTGGCTTCTGTGGCGATGGCGGTTCATCACATGGCCGAGCGACGCCAGACGCGACTATTCTGCCGCCGCGATCCATATGGCCGTTTCGTTTCTTGTTTGGTTTATTTGCCCCGCGACCGGTACACCACGGCTGTTCGATTACGTGTTCAAGAGATACTGCGCGAGTCCTTCGGTGGCCAGGCGGTTGATCATGCTGCTTTCGTTTCCGAATCGGTGTTGGCCCGTTTACACATCGTGATTCGGGCGGGGCGGAATTCAGCCCTGGCATCACCCGATCTGCACATTGTGCAAGAACGACTCGTTCATGCTGTGCGCAGTTGGGACGATGACTTTGCTGATGCGCTGCAAGATCGTGTTGGCGAGCATCGTGCCGTTCGCATTCTCGCTCAATTCGCCGGGTCGTTCCCGGAGGGTTATAAAGAGGACTTCACAGCGCAATCCGCGGTCAGTGATGTCTTGGCTGCGGACCTGATTGACCCTGAAACGGGTTTGCATCAGCACTTTTATGAACCCATCGGCGCCGATGACCACTCCCGCAGACTGAAGGTGTACCGCTCGGGTGACCCGCTGTCGCTGTCGGTTTTGCTGCCGCTATTGAACAGCCTCGGGGTTGAGGTTATTGATGAGCGCCCTTATGAGATCGATCGCGTGGACGCCGGTTCGTTATGGATCTACGATCTTGGGTTGCGTTTGAGCCCGGACAGCACTCGACAGGTGCACACGCTTCCGCAACGATTTGAAGAAGCGTTTACTGCAACCTGGATCGGGGCGGCGGAGGTTGATGCGCTCAATGCTTTGGTTGTTCGGGGGGGATTAACATGGCGACAGGTTGCGCTCATGCGCGCATACACGCGCTACCAACGTCAAACGGGCACGTCATTTGCGCGCGATGACATTGAGCGTGCACTCCTGCGCAATGTGTCTATCACGGTAGATCTGGTGGCCCTTTTCGAAGAGTTGTTCGCCGTCTCGATCGACAACGAAGCACCCGCAATCGCTCCGTCGCGTTGGGATCATTTCGCAACGGAGTTGGACGCCGTGATCAGCCTCGACGATGACCGGATTTTGAGGTCGCTGCTGGCGATGATTAAGGCCACTCAGCGGACGAACTACTTTCGTACCGATGCGCAAGGGGCGTTTCGGGATGAGATCAGCATTAAGTTGGATCCGGGCCAAATCCCCGATCTTCCTGATCCCAGACCGCGTCACGAGATGTGGGTGTATTCGCCACGGGTCGAGGGTGTGCACCTTAGATTCGGCGATATCGCCAGGGGTGGCTTGAGGTGGAGTGATCGTCGGGCGGACTTTCGCACTGAGATCCTGGGGCTGGTCAAAGCCCAGGAAGTCAAGAATGCGGTGATTGTCCCGGTGGGGGCAAAGGGTGGATTCGTGGCCAAGCAGCTTCCTGATCCGCAGTCGGATCGCCCTGCCTGGCTGGCCGAAGGTAAGGCTGCCTATCAAGCGTTCATTGGTGCGATGCTTGATCTCACCGACAACTTGGTTGGTGGCGAATTAGTCACGACACCGCAGGTGACCAGGCGTGATGGTGATGATCCATACCTGGTGGTAGCCGCTGACAAGGGCACCGCAACGTTTTCGGACATGGCAAATCAGATTTCCGTTGATCGGGAGTTCTGGCTGGGCGACGCTTTTGCTTCAGGCGGGTCAACCGGATACGACCACAAAGCCATGGGTATCACCGCACGTGGGGCCTGGGAGTCGGTGAAGCGTCATTTTCGAGATCTGGGCATCAATACGCAGACAGATGAGTTCACTGTCGTGGGCGTAGGTGATATGAGCGGTGATGTATTTGGCAACGGCATGCTGCTGTCGCCACACATTCGACTTGTGGCTGCGTTTGACCACCGGCACATCTTCATCGACCCGAATCCTGATGCGGCTTCGTCATTCGCTGAGCGGCGGCGTCTTTTCAATTTGCCACGATCATCGTGGATTGACTACGACTCATCGGTCATATCAGCGGGTGGTGGCGTATTTGCGCGCAATGCAAAGTCGATTGTGATCTCCGTGCCGATGCGCGAGGCTTTGTCGATTGACGAGTCGATCGACCGTCTTGAGCCGAATGCGTTGATTCAACGTATTTTGCAGGCCCGGGTTGATTTGCTGTGGAACGGCGGAATTGGCACCTATGTGAAGGCCCAAACTGAAACATTCCTTGATGTTGGCGATAGAGCCAATGACGCCGTTCGGATAGATGGTCAGCAGTTGGGTTGTCGCGTGGTGGGGGAGGGCGGTAATTTGGGCCTCACGCAGTTGGGTCGCATTGAGGCAGCGCGACACGGAGTGCGCCTGAACACCGACGCTGTTGACAACTCAGCAGGCGTGGACACCTCAGATCATGAGGTCAATCTGAAGATCTTGCTCGATGCGCCCGTGCGCTCCGGCGATCTCACCGTGAAGCACCGGAATGACCTTCTGCAAAGCTTGACCGATGAGGTTGCCGCGTTGGTCTTGGCAGATAACTACGATCAGAATGTATTGCTGGGTAATGCAAGACGCGGTGCCCCGGCGCTCATATCCGTGCATGGTCGCATGATTCGTGATTTGGAGAATCAAGGACTACTTAACCGAGCACTCGAGTTTTTACCCTCAGATGATGAGATCGCGACACGAATCGCGGCTGGCCAAGGGTTGACGTCACCGGAACTCTCGGTACTGATGGCTTACGCGAAGATCTCGTTGGCGAAGCAGTTGCCAGTCACCCTTGGCCAAGAGCCGTGGTTTGCCACGCTGTTGCCTCGCTATTTCCCGACCGCCATTCAGCAGCGTTTTGCCGAAGCAATCAGCCAGCATCCCCTCCGAGAACGGATCGTGGTCACCAGCGCGGTCAACGAAGTCATCAATCGTGGCGGAATTTCGATCGTCTTTCGCGCGTGCGAAGAGACAGGTGCTAGTCCCGTCGAGGTGGTGCGAGCCAGTGCTGCGGTGATGGCGATTTTCGGCCTCACCGATTTCTTCGACGCGGTCAATGCGCTTGACAATGTGATTCCGACAGGTGCTCAAAGCGCCCTGCATTTGGAGGGACGACGCCTTCTTGATCGTGGTATCCGGTGGTTCCTGCAAACCCGGGGGGACACCCTCGACGTGTCGAACGAGGTTGCGGTCTTCGGCAGTGCGGTGCCTGTGCTCATGCCCCTTGTCGAGCAGTCGTTGCGCGGGGTGGAACGGGAACGTTTTGCTGAGAACACGCAGCGATTCGTTGACATGGGGGCACCCAGTGACTTGGCCGCACAAGCCAGCGCCATGCTCGACTACTTCGCCCTGCTAGACATTGTCGAGATCGCTCGGCGAGCTGACCAACCGCCCGAGAGTGTTGTGGAAGTTTACTTCTCCCTGTCAGAGCGATACGACGTTGATCGATTCCTCGGGCAAATTACCGCACTGCAGCGGGCTGATCGGTGGACGGCCCTGGCTCGACAAGCCTTGCGCAGCGATCTATATGGGGCGTTAGCGGGATTCACCTTGGGCGTCATCCGGGCGACGGAGCCTGGAGCGCCGGCCGATGATCGCATTGAGATCTGGGAGAGCGATAACGCCGAGGGTTTGGCGCGCGCCCGAACAACCTTGAATGAAATAGCTGCTCAAGAGGGTGCCGACTTAGCGATGCTGTCGGTTGCCCTGCGCGTGCTGCGCACCCTGGTGGCGCAGGCGCGGGTCTCAGCGGTGGGGCCAGTTAAGCCCGCCTAGAATCGCAGTCTCAAATATTCTGAAAGCAACGCTGATTGACCATTCTGCTCACGAAGACTGATCTGGGCAACGACCTCGGTCAAAGTGATCAGTCTTATCAACAGTTGCGCTCTTCCCCTTGTCTGCGACCAGCCCGCACTCCTACTTTCAGACCCATGCTTGCTGAGCGAACAGAGATTGAGCGCCGCGTGCGCGATGAAATCAGGAGATCCGGTGTTGATCCGATCCGTGATTCCGCTGGCGCGCACCAGGTTATTGAAGCCACGATGGGCGCCTACTTTGCCGAATTTGTGGCAGAGGATCAGCCCTATGGCTTCGATGCTGAGTCAATTCGAAGTCATTTACATGACTCGATCGCTGGCTTCGGGCCGTTGCAGAAGTACTTTGATGACCCGCAGGTGGAGGAGATCTGGATCAATGAGCCTGGTCGAGTCTTTGTAGCTCGAGCCGGTCGCAGCGAGTTGACCACGACGGTGTTGACGAGCGATTCCGTCCGTCAACTCGTGGATCGAATGCTGGTGTGGTCTGGTCGTCGACTGGACACCTCAACTCCTTTTGTGGATGCGATGCTGCCCGATGGAAGTCGATTACATGTGGTCATCCCAGACATCACTCGCGATCACTGGGCGGTCAACATTCGACGATTTGTTCATCGGCCACATCACATCCTTGACCTTGTTCCGCTGGGCACACTGACCCATCAGGCAGCAGTTTTCCTGGAGGCTGCGGTGGTGAGTGGCCTCAACATTCTGGTAGCTGGGGGCACGCAAGCAGGCAAAACGACGCTATTGAATTCTCTGCTCGGCTGTGTGCCAGCACATGAACGCATCGTGAGTTGTGAAGAGGTTTTTGAGATTCAGCTCCCCTCTCACCCGGATTGGGTGCCTCTGCAAACCCGCGATGCGAGTTTGGAAGGAACGGGCGAGATACCGTTGCGGCGCCTAGTCCGTGAGGCGTTGCGAATGCGCCCGTCGCGGCTAGTGGTGGGTGAGGTTCGCCAGTCGGAGGCTCTCGACCTGCTAGTAGCCATGAATAGCGGCATGCCCTCAGCGGCGACGCTGCACGCAAACTCGGCCCGCGAGGCCGTCACGAAACTGTGCACCCTTCCCCTCCTCGCGGGCCAGAACATTTCGGCGGATTTCGTCGTGCCCACTGTTGCCGGATGCGTCGACATCGTCGTGCACACGGCCACAACGCGCACCGGGCACCGCCGAGTCCAAGAAATCGCAGCTCTGCCGGGCCGCGTTGAAAATGGGGTCGTCGAGATCGCCGACCTGTTCAGTGCTGATGCGACAGGGTTACGTCGAGGTAGCGGCTTTCCGCCGCATGCGGGGCGGTTTGAAGTAGCCGGATACAGCCTCGCTGATTTACTCCAGCCAGGTGAAAGCTTGGCGCGGTCATGAACGAGACCGTGGGTGCGCTGCTCGGGCTCGGGGTCGCCCTCGGTGCGATCTGGGTGTTTTTGGGAATTCGATCGGCTGGCGCTGGAAAGAAGCGGAGAGCGTCCCGGGTATCTGTTCTCATTGACCGATCTGGGGTTCCCCGCTTAACACCCAGCGCCCTCATCGCCTCCTGCCTCGGCGTTGGCTCCCTTGCCGCGCTGTTGACGCTAGCGATCACGGCGGTTCCTGCAGTGGCTGCCATTGCTTTCGTTGTTGCGGGTTACTTTCCGATCGGAATCACGAAACGACGGGGTACTCGCCGGAGCCGGATGCTTCGTGAGGGATGGCCCGACGCGGTCGACACCCTTGGATCCGCCGTCAAATCCGGGATGTCATTGCCCGAAGCCGTTGCCGATTTGGCAGACCGAGGCCCGGCACTCCTGCGGCCGGCGTTTGCGGAATTTCGTCGCGACTATCGAGCCACCGGCTCGTTTCCCCAGGCACTGGAGACGCTTGAACGCCAACTTCGAGACTCTGTAGCCGATCGAGTAATCGCATCCTTGCGCATCGCGCGCGAGGTTGGTGGGTCCGATCTGGGCAGAGTGTTGGCCACACTCAGCGACTTCGTCCGTCAGGATGCGCGCACCCGAGGCGAGGTCGAAGCTCGACAGAGTTGGACGGTGAATGCCGCACGTGTTGCCGTCGCTGCGCCTTGGATCATGCTGCTTCTGTTGTGCACTCGCGCCGAGGCAGTCGCGGCGTACTCGACGCCCGTTGGCGGCCTCATCATCGCTGTGTGCGCGGCGCTATCGGTCGTGGCCTATCGCATCATGCTGGCGATCGGACGTTTGCCTGATGACCAACGCATTGCCGTCGATCGACTGCCGGCAGACAACCGCGAGCGGGAGGTGCTGTGAGCGGTAGCCTTGGCGCACTCGTTGGACTCGTTACGGCCACCGGGCTGTTGACCATGATGATCGGGCTGCGTCGGCACAGGCGACTCACTTTGGTTGATCGAATACGGCGCTCAGACGTATCGACTTCCGGGGACACCCAGGTCTTGTCAGTGTTCGCCGCCGTCTTACCCGAAGCCTGGTTGCCGGGCAAACGAAAGGCTCAGGCCGCTGCTCAGGCCAGCCGCGATTCGCCAGTGCTTCGCTCGCGTTTAGCACGCGCTGGTAGACCTGACGATTTGGACCACTACCGATTAGAGCGTCTGACCTGGATGGCAGTAGGCGGCGCTGCAGGCTTGGCTTGCGCACTGATGACGCTCATTCGAAACTCAAATATCTCCGTCATTGTGATCGTGATTCTCGTTGCAGTGGGTTCGGCGATCGGCTTCGTTCTCCATGATCGGTCGCTGGTTCGTGATACGCGTAGGCGAGGCGAGCGAATGAGTCACCAATTGCCGACTGTCGCCGAGCTCCTGGCTTTCGCTGTTGCGGCTGGGGAGACCCCGCTCGCGGCTCTCGGGCGCATTGAGCGCAGCGTCGGTGGCGATTTAGCTGAGGAATTCAAGAACGTTGCCGATGACGTGCGATCGGGAGCGAGTTTCACAGTTGCGCTGCGGAGTATGTCTCAACGCTCACCAAGCCCGTCGGTGGCGCGTTTCGTTGATGGAGTCATCGTTGCGACTGAACGAGGGACTCCGATGGCCGATGTGCTCAGAGCGCAGGCGGCGGATTCGCGGGCCGCTAGCCGGAGACAGTTGATGGAGGGGGCATCGAAGAAGGAAGCCCTGATGATCGCCCCAGTCGTGTTTTTGGTTTTACCGATGCTCGTTGTTATCGCGATTTACCCGGGTGTTTACGGGCTTTCTTTCACCGTTCCTTAGCCCTGCTCGATATGGAACTGCACGTGTCAGCACTGAACCATCTAATGCTGAACCATCTAATGATTGAGGAGGAATCATGTTGTTGTTGCACAGAGTATTACAACGATTCATGCGGCAAGTATCCGGCGGCGATAGAGATCGAGGAGATGTACCCGGTTGGGTACTCGTGGCCGTCATGAGTGCGGGACTGGTGACGGCGCTTTGGCTCGTCGCCGACGATGCCCTCACCGGAATTTTGGATCGAGCCATCAGTAGTGTCACCGGTCCGTAGTTCCACTCATCGTGATGATCGAGGGAGCGCAGTAACGGAGTTCGCGTTGGTGACTCCGTTGCTACTCCTCGTTGCCCTCTCGGTCATTCAACTCATTCTGGTCCTGCACGTGCGCAGCACGCTCACCGCTGCTGCGGCTGAGGGCGCACGAACCGCCGCCCTTTCCGGGTCTGCCTTGAAGGCAGGCGAGGCGCGAACCAAGCAAGTTCTTGACCAGGCGATCGGGGGCAGTGAGGCCATCGTGTCTGTTAGCCGCGTTCAAATTAGTGGGTCACCGGCGATTCGAGTGCGTGTTACGGCTGCACTCCCGCTATTTGGCATGCTCGGCCCCCAGGTGTTGACTGTTGAAGGTCACTCGTTCGTGGAGCGTCGCTGATGGATGCGCACTCGATTTTGTCAGCGGTGCTAGCGCGCGGTCGCGCCTGGCTCTCACGTGAGGAGGGCACCGCGGTCATCGAGTTCGTCATTCTTGTGGTGTTGCTCATCATGCCGATGGTGTACCTCATCGTGGCAATCATGCAGGTGCAGGCCGGTAGTTTCGCGGCTACCCAGGCTGTTCGTGAGGCTGGCCGCGCATTCGCCCAAGCTGACTCCCTCAGGCAGGCCACGACAGACGCGAAGGCTGCGACCGGGCTTGCACTGGCAGACCAAGGCTTCGAGCCGTCAGCGGCTCAACTGGCAGTCGGCTGCGGATCAGGCGTGTGCTTACGGCCGGGGTCTATCGTCACCGCGACGGTCTCGATGAAGGTCAGATTGCCGTTCGTACCCGACTGGCTAGCGCAGACATCGGTCGGTTCGATTCCCATAACTGCGACACATGAGTCCCCGATCGACGTGTATCGGACCGCGTCATGAACAGGCCACCACCAGATGAAGGAAGCATCATGACGCTGGCGATTGGATTCATCGTGGTTTGTGTGCTGGCGATGGGAGTCGTTATTGACGTGACGTCAGTATTTATTGCCCGGCGGGCATTGCAGGCCGCGGTTGACTCTGCGGCGTTGGCCGGGGCTCAGGCGATTGACCTAGATGCCTACTACCGGCACGGGGCGAGCGGTTCCATCACACTCAATCCGCAGTTGGTTCGGTCCCGAGTCACCCAGCAGCTCAAGGCAACCCCGCAGGTGCGCCTCAACACAGTCTGGCTGGAGGAATCAACGGTCCTTGTGCGAGCGAGCACCACCATGCGGCCGCCGCTGAGTGGTTGGCTGACCCCTGGTGGCTCGCGGCTGTTGACGGCTGAGGCGGGGGCGCAATTGGCCTACCGGTTGGGCAGCGGTTAGCCGCAGGTCGCACGACGTAGTGTTAGCGCTCGTGGACAGTGCCCAGATCGAAGAGACACTCGCTGAGTTTCGCCAGGTCTTGGCTAGCGTCGAGGCCGTGCTTGACCTGCCACGAATGCGGGCGGCGGTTATCGATCTAGAGGCGCAGGCCGGTGCCCCCGACCTTTGGGACGATCAAGCCAAAGCTCAGGCGGTCACGTCGCAGTTGTCGCTGATGCAAGGTGAGATCAGGAGGGTTGAGTCATTACGTCGGCGCCTTGACGATGTGGCTGTCTTGGTCGAACTAGCCGAGGCTGAAGATGATGCAGCCAGTCGCGCTGAGGCAGCCACGGAGATCGAGTCGCTGCGCAAGGCGCTCGCCGAGCTTGAAGTACGCACACTACTTTCGGGCGAGTACGACATGCGCGAGGCACTGGTGACGATTCGGAGTGAGGCCGGCGGTGTGGACGCAGCCGACTGGGCCGAAATGCTGCTGCGGCTATACGTGCGCTACTGCGAGCGGCACGGTTGGCCGGTAGAGATCTATGACACCTCATACGCTGAAGAGGCGGGCATCAAGTCAGCCACATTCGCGGTCAAAGCCCCCTATGCCTATGGCACGCTTTCGGTTGAGCAGGGCACCCATCGCCTGGTGCGCATTAGTCCCTTTGACAACCAAGGTCGTCGACAAACATCCTTTGCAGGAGTAGAGGTTTTGCCGGTGACCGAGCAGACCGATCACATTGACATTCCCGAGAACGAGCTGCGGATCGATGTGTTTCGTTCGTCAGGGCCGGGTGGTCAAAGCGTGAACACAACCGACTCGGCTGTTCGCATGACCCATCTACCCACAGGTATAACCGTCAGTTGCCAGAACGAGAAGTCACAGATCCAAAACCGAGCGGCCGCCATGCGGGTGATGCAATCGCGGTTGCTGGAGGTGCGTCGGCGCGAGGAGCAGGCAAAGATGAACGCACTCAAAGGTGACTCGGCCGGTTCGTGGGGAACCCAGATGCGCTCCTATGTTCTGCACCCGTATCAAATGGTCAAAGATCTGCGCACGGAATACGAAACAGGTAATACCTCAGCAGTCTTGGATGGCGAGATTGACGACTTCATTGAAGCGGGCATCCGTTGGCGCCGACAATCGGAGAGCGCCTAAACGTGCTTGGTCGCCCGCGGCCGCAGTGAGGTTGCTAGACCGGCAGTTGAATACGCCCATCCGTTAGCGGTTGCACGAGCCCATCGGTGATGAGGCTGGCCAGGGCGCGATCCCGTTGAGGCTGATCTGGCCACGCGATGTCGATCGGGTGAATGGGTTCGCTTGCATCGCGCAGGAGCGCCAAGATCACCCCGCGGGCTTGGCGATCAGAACCTGCGTAAGTGGGTTGACGGCGCGTGATGGTACTGGGCTCAGGACGCCCGGCCGCAACCCAAGCGCAGCTAGATACCAAGGGGCAGCGGTCACAGGCAGGATTCTTCGCGGTGCACACCAGTGCACCGAGTTCCATGAGAGCGGCCATCCAGCGGGCTTCATTGTTGACCGGCATCAACGCCCAAGCCTGATCACGTTCGGCCCGCGTGAGATGCGATGGGGGTAGAGCTGTGGCCTTGAGGTAGCGGGCCAAGACGCGACGCACGTTTGTGTCGAGGGTGAGTGCGGGCAGGTGGTAGGCGAAGGCCCGCACCGCCCCCGCGGTGTATTCACCCACTCCAGGTAGCGCGCGCAAAGTGGACTCATCGCTGGGCACGACGCCGTCGTGGTCGGCCGCAATGATGCGCGCGGCTTCGTGCAAGCGCATAGCGCGACGTGGGTAGCCCAGCCGACCCCAGGCCCGAATGACCTGTGCGGTGTCGGCCGCGGCCAGGCTTGCAGGAGTCGGCCATCGGGTCATCCAGGTCAAAAAAACCGGCAGGACGCGGTTCACCGGTGTTTGTTGAAGCATGATTTCGGACAC
>Ga0129324_10000391_pt1 | contig 32344 bp, 33 predicted proteins | sample CPBDNA_7_FD_96879 | JGI IMG/M metagenome (GOLD analysis project Ga0129324, IMG submission 96879) | Freshwater to marine salinity gradient microbial communities from Chesapeake Bay, USA - CPBay_Spr_15_0.2_DNA | ecosystem: Environmental > Aquatic > Marine > Coastal | place: USA: Chesapeake Bay...
ATAAGTTGCGGAAGAATTGTTGCTCCTCCCCAGCCAGGTACAAGACCCAAGAAAACTTCCGGCAGACCGGTAAATGCTGTCGCCGAAAGAGTGCGGTAGGTGCAGTGAAGTCCAACTTCTAAACCGCCACCGAGTGCCAAGCCATTGATAAAGGCGAAGGTTGGAATTGCGCACTCATCAAGACGGCGGAAGACATCATGTCCGAGTTTTCCGATGGCAACTGCCTGCGCGCGATCGTTGAGAAAAGAGAGCGCTGAAAGGTCGGCGCCGGCGGCAAAGATAAATGGCTTACCGGTAATTCCAATTGCCGCTGGCTTACGAGAAATCGCGTCAGTGATAGCGGCATCGAGCGCGAGAAGTGATTGTGGTCCAAAGGTATTGGGGCGAGTGTGGTCGTGGCCATTATCGAGAGTAATGAGGGCAAGAAGGCCTGTTGCGCCAAAGGCAGCGAGATCCACATCTCTGACGAGTGCGTTGGTTACAACTTCTTCTGGTGCACCTTCTGGAAGAGTAATTGTTGTCATGAGTTATGCCTTCTTTCCAAAGTGTGGGTTCTCCCAGATAACGCTTCCGCCCATGCCAAGACCAATACACATGGTGGTAAGTCCGTAGCGAACATCAGGTTTTTCTTCAAAGGTGCGAGCAAGGTTAAGCATTAAACGAATTCCTGATGAAGCTAAAGGATGACCGACAGCAATAGCGCCACCATAAGGGTTTACGCGGGGATCATCATCTGCAATTCCAAAGTGATCTAAGAAGGCAAGTACCTGAATTGCAAAGGCTTCGTTGACTTCAAAGGCTCCGATATCTTCGATCGATAGACCGGCATTAGCAAGAGCCTTGATTGTTGCTGGCACTGGGCCGTATCCCATCACTTCAGGTTCAACTCCAGCGAATGCAAATGTCACCAGACGAGCCTTAACTGGAAGACCAAGAGCAATTGCTTTCTCTTCGCTAGCAAGAATCGCTGCAGTTGCACCATCATTAAGGCCTGATGAGTTTCCGGCAGTAACGCGACCAGCTGGACGGAAAGGTGTCTTCAGTGTGGCAAGGCCTTCCAGGGTTGTCGTAGGACGTGGTGGCTCATCCACTGTTGCAATACCCCACCCAAGATCGGCACTTCGCGCAGCAGTTGGAATGAGATCGCGTTGGATCTTTCCCTCCTGGTATGCCTTAGCTGTCTTCATCTGTGAGGCCAAGGCAAATGCATCTGATCGCTCCTTTGTTAAATGTGGAAAGCGATCATGTAAACGCTCTGCTGTTGCACCCATGGCTAACGCATCTTGTTCAACAATGCGCTCTGCCAAAAAACGAGGGTTGGGATCAAGACCATCACCGATCGGATGATTACCCATATGTTCAACGCCGCCTGCAATTGCAATCTCATTTGCACCCATTGCAATGGATGCAGCAAGTGTGGTCACTGATGTCATCGCGCCAGCACACCAACGATCTACTGAATAACCAGGAACTGTATTGGGAAGACCAGCAAGCAGCGATGCACTTCGCCCCAAGTTCATTCCTTGATCACCGGTTTGGGTCGCAGCAGCAATTGCCACATCATCGATCTGATCAAGAGGTAATTGTGGGTTGCGCTCTAGTAAGCCGCGCATAGCTCGCACCATTAAGTCATCGGCGCGGGTACCGGCATAGAGTGAGCCAGCTTTTCCAAAGGGGGTTCTGACAGCATCGACTAGAACAACGGAGGTGAGACGGTCGCGTGAGTATGTAGCCATGGGATAAGCCCTCTTTCAATGGTGAGGTTTCAAGGCTACCCGTCAGTAGGCAAATGTGCCATCAGCTCTACGCGTGTGATGGGAATTACGCAACACTAATGTTGCGTAATTCAGTGGGCTGGATTAAGGTCAGAGTATGCGCTCCTCGATTGCTTCCTCGCTCGTATTGGCCACCGCTGTACTGCTCTCTGGATGTTCAAGCTCCACCGAGCAGGAGAGTAGCCCGACAGAGCTCACGATCTACTCAGGCCGTTCGCAAGAGTTCATCGCCCCATTCCTTGCCGAATGGGAGAAGAAGAGCGGAATCGCTCTGAAGATTCGTTATGCAGATTCAGCCGAATTAGCGGCCCAGATTCGCGAAGAAGGATCTAACTCTCCAGCCGATATTTTTCTCGCTCAAGATGCTGGTTCCCTAGGAGCCGTATCGCTAGCTGGACTCTTTACGACGTTGGGTGATGAAGTAGGCGCTGAAATTCAACCTCAATACATTGCAGCCGATCGCAGCTGGATTGGAGTCACAGGACGCGCTCGCGTCTTTGCATACAACCCACGGTTACTGACCGACCTACCTCAATCAATTACCGATCTTGCAAACCCTGTATACAAATCTAAGTTGGGAATTGCGCCTACCAACTCTTCGTTTCAGGCATTTGTTACCGCGCTCATCAATGCAAAGGGTGAGGACTTTACACAGAAGTGGTTGGAATCCTTAGTCAAGAACGATGTCCAGATATTTGCAAAGAACAGCGCAATTGTGGAAGCAATCGACTCTGGCAAAATCTCGATCGGGCTGGTAAATCACTATTACACATGGGAAGTCAGCCAAGGGTTAGGCCGAAAAATTAGCGCCGAAAATGGATTCTTTACAAGCGGGGACTTAGGAAACATGGTTAACGTCTCCGGTGCTGGAATTCTAAAGTCCAGTAAGAAATATGCCGCAGCTGAAGATCTCATTAACTATCTGACCTCACAAGTCGTGCAGAGTAAATTCGTGGCTGAGACTCATGAATACTCACTCATCGCTGATCAAATCTCACCTGCTGGCCTGCCATCCCTGAGTCAGATCGGCGCTCCATCCGTTGACCTAGAAAGTCTTGCTGAGATTCAAAAGACGCAAGAACTCTTGATCAAGGTTGGACTTCTCTAGAGTTCATGAGTGACACATTAACTAGATCAGGGAGAACTAGCTCTCGCCTAGTTGCTCTTGCATCAGCAGTTCTTCTCGTTACCTTCATTCCCCTCTTCTACCTCGTAATTCGAGCTGCAGAGAAGCCGGTAGGAGAGATTGCAGATTTGTTGCTGCGACCGAGAACGGTGGAGATCGTAGCCACGACGGCGATCATTCTGGTGGCAGTAGTCCTCATTAATGTTCTACTTGGAACTCTGATAGCAGCGGGAATTCATTTTGTGCGCTTGCCATATGCGCATTTGCTCATCATTCCCATGATCTTGCCACTTGCCATTCCCTCATATGTATTTACATATACCTGGATTGCGCTGGTGCCAGATTTATCCGGAGTTGTGGCTGCCATATTTATATTGGTGTTGACCACGCTACCGTACATGATGCTTTCCATCGTAATCGCGCTGCGACGCTTAGATTCTGGACTTATTGAAGTCGCGCGAACACTGGGTCTTTCTAAAACCGCGATTCTTTTTCGAGTGGTTACTCCTCAGATAAAGGGAGCGATCAGTGCAGGGTCACTCTTATCGGGACTCTATGTGCTCAGTGACTTTGGAGCTGTCTCACTCCTTAATGTGACAACCCTTACCGTTTCAATTCAAAATCTTTTTAAATCAACCTATGACCGAAGCGGTGCGGCAATTATGGCGCTAGTCCTCGTTGCCGCCTCCACCGTCTTTATCGCTTTAGAATCTGGACTCAAGCGCAGGCAAGCAAATGAGAGTGCGAGCAGACGTACTGGTACAAAACATCTGCGCATTAGTAACTCTTCGGCGAGAATTTCTCTCTTGGTTCTTGTGAGCGCCTATACATTTGTGGGAGTAATCGCACCAATTTCAGTTTTACTCTCAAGGTTTTTCTCCAATAGCGCACCCATCCAATGGGCTGAGTTATTTTCTGCTGGGCTATCTGCGGTAAGCATTGCAGCAGCTGGTGCTGGTCTTGCTCTTCTCTTCTCAATCCCTTTGGGAGCCCTTGTTGCGCAAGGATCGAGCAGATTTGCACTCTTTTCCGAGAAGGCAGTTTTGGTCTCGCATGCTCTGCCGGGCGTTGTTATTGGCTTAGCTCTTGTCTCACTTGGCTCGAAACTTGGTCCTCTCTATCAATCGGTGGCACTTCTTGCATTTGCTTACGCAATTTTGTTCTTAGCAAAATCTGTGGCAGCAATGAATTACTCTCTGCAGCTCATTTCTCCATCAGTGAAAGAGGCAGCTGCTACTTTGGGAAAAAGTAAGGGTGAGATCGCTCGAACAATCACGTTCCCTATCGCATTTCCTAGTATTGCCTTAGGCACGCTATTGGTCTTTCTCACCGCTATGAAAGAGTTGCCCGCAACTCTTATGCTTCGCCCTATTGGAATGGAAACTCTTGCTACACAGGTGTGGAGCTATGCTGCAGTGAGTAAATTTAATGAGGCGGCACCCTATGCGTTACTCTTGATCATCATTGCTGCGGTTCCAACTTTCTTACTAAGCCTTCCGCGAGAAGCTCTCGATAGACCAAGAAACAGTGTTCGTGACTTACAGTTAGGAGAATCTCGATGACATCACTCGAGGTCTCTCATCTAGATGTGAAGTTTGGAAATCGAAAGGTAATCTCGGATCTTTCTTTCTCTCTGAGTTCAGGTGAAATAGCATCCCTCTTAGGCCCTTCAGGTTGCGGGAAGACCACTCTTCTGCGAGCTATTGCCGGCTTACTCACACCAAGTGGTGGCACGATTCGTTTGGGTACGCAATTAGTCGGACTTTCATCACTCTCCTTAGCTCCACATAAGCGATCGACAGGATATGTTCCACAACAAGGCGCTCTCTTTCCACATCTGAACGTTGCCCGCAATATTGCTTTTGGTATCGATAAGAAGAAGTTCAGCCGTTCCCAGATCGAGAGCCGAACCTTCGAGATGCTTGAACTCATTGGTATGTCAGGTTATGAGCAGGTGATGCCGACTGAGTTATCTGGTGGGCAGCAAACGCGTGTTGCGCTGGCCAGAGCGCTAGCGATTAAGCCGAAGATGGTCTTACTTGATGAACCATTTTCAGCTCTTGATGCACATTTAAGAAATGAATTGCGCGCCGATGTTATTGCACTTCTTCGCAGCCTAGGTGCCACTGCAATTTTAGTTACCCATGATCGTGAGGAAGCGTTGGTGGCATCAGATAAAGTGTTCTTGATGCGTGATGGTGCTATCGCTCAGTATGGATCGCCAGAAGATGTATACGAGAATCCAACCTCACCGGAGATTGCAGTCAGTACCGGGGACGCCATGATTCTTCCCGCTCGACAGAGCATGGATGGAACAGTCAGCTATCCACTTAATACAATTGTAAATAATGCTGCCGGAAGTAAGGGCTATGTCGTTATTCGCCCAGAAGAGATAGTTGTTTCTCAGCAGAGTTCAGTTGGAATGAAAGCAAAACTTCTGGCACTCGATTACTTTGGCCACGATGCGATGCTCACATTTTCTTTAGCTCACACATCAGATTTGATTAAAGTCAGAGTTGCTGGTCATGCGGGTTATTTAGTGGGAGAGACTCTCTCCCTTAGCCACGAAGGTCCGATTCGATTTTTTAAAGAGTAAGTAACTTAACCGTCTTCGCTCTTATCTATCTCTTCAGAGGACGCTTGTTCTTGAACGACTATTGGTTCAGTTTCAAGTAGCGCTGCCTCCAAAATAGGGGTGACGATCCCTATCTGCCAACGGCGGGCACCTAATGTAGATAGAGCAGCGTCTACTGAGCCAGTGGGATTACTCCAGCAGATACGGCGAACGTATTCAGGGGAGATGAGATTTTCAAGGGGGAGTGCGAGTTCTTGAGAACGTAGCAATAAATTCTCTTTTGCATGCGTTAGCGCGGCGTAACGAAGTGGGTATTTTCCACGCCAGACCTTTACAGGTGGAAGTGCATCACTCTCACCGCGCACAGGGGGCAATTCTTCCTCGGCTAGATTCTGGGCGGTAGCGATAGAAGAAATCCAGCGTATATGGTGTTCTAGCCAACGTGGACGCAAACCTATTGGGCGAAGTATTTTTTCAAGAGCTTTCTTCGACTCTATCTTCGTATCGTCGCCAATTGAAAGGGCAATCGCAGAGATAGCAGTATCAGATAGTAATCTTCCGGGGGCGATGTCGAGTTCTGCTGCGAGTGAAATCCGAGATTCCCATAAACTCTTTACGACCGCGAGTTGGCGGCGCTTTTTAATGTGATGCATTCCTGAAGTCCGTCGCCAAGGATCTACTCGCGGCGGGGGAGGTGGCGTATTCAAAATTGCTGCAAATTCTTGTTCGGCCCACTGAGTTTTACCAGCAGCCTCGAGCAGCGCATCTACTTCATCGCGTAATTCAACAAGGAGTTCGACATCGAGGGCGGCGTAGTTGAGCCAATCAGTTGGTAATGGTCGCGTAGACCAATCAACAGCTGAATGTTCTTTGGCTAGCGAGACACCAAGAAGTGATTCCAGAAGCGGTCCTAAGCCGACTCGAGGTAATCCAGCCAGGCGTCCTCCCAGCTCTGTATCAAAGAGTTTTACGGGGTGGATTCCAAGTTCGCGCAAGCAAGGCAAGTCTTGCGTACTTGCGTGAAGAATCACCTCATTAGTTGCAAGAAGATTGTTGAGTTCTGAAAATAAACGGTGCCCCGGGCCGAAAGGAATGGGATCGATCAGATGTAAGCCCCCACCATCGCGGGCAATCTGGATCAAGTATGCACGAGCGCTAAATTTATAACCACTTGCTCTCTCTGCATCAAGGGCAAATGGTCCTGTGCCTTGAGCCAAAGATTTAAGCGCCTTTTCAAATAGCTCTTCTGTGTCGACGACATCCGGCAGACCTTGAGCCGGAGCCAGCAGTGGCGTCGGAAGTTTCTCTTCTTCATCTGTCACAGAGTTAATCCGCTATCTGCGAGGACTTTTAATAGTTGAGACTCCATCAATTACTGGTGGAAGAAATGAAATCTCTGCAATGAGATTGCACCATGACATGACGTGGTTGAGCAGTGCTTCTCCGGCATCGGCACCTTGAGGGATAACCGGAGTCCACGATGCCCGGATTTCAATTTCTGATTCATTACTTCGAGGAGATAATTTGCCAAAGGAAGCGCTGGAAACACGGGTCACCGTGCCAGAGGGTGAGTTATATGAGCAGCCAGAATTCTCAAGCGATGCTAATAACCAGTTCCAGCCGACCTCAGGTAGCAGCGGGTCCTCCTGCATCGCAGAGTCAACGTCTGCGCTTACAAATGTCACACAACGAAACTCACCATCCCATGTGTCTTGGCCACCTGGCTCATGTAATAAAACAAATCTTCCCGTTGCTATCTCGTCCTCGGCATCACCTAAGAGCCCGTTTGTCACATCGGCAGTGAATGCAAAAGAGTAAGTTGCAAGTTTCTGCGGTGGAGGAACTTCTTCCAGAAATATCTCGTTGCGCGGAGTCGCTGTTCGCAGGATATCTAAAAGTCGATTGAAAGCGGCTGTATCCATTTCTTTATTCTAAATTGCACATATCCCAGCATGCGGGAGGCGTGCCCAAAAGTGCGATATCTTCTGCAACATGGCAGCCCTATTAGCACTGATTTCAAGTGGAATGTGGGGCGCTGCCGATTATCTTGCAGGTAATTTAAGTAAAAAATTTGCACCCACTGCTGTCCTAGCAGTCACACAGATTATCGGACTTATTTTTGGACTCTTACTTGCAATCACAACGGGTGCATTCGATGCCCAAGCACTCGGAGAGGGTGGATATCTCATCCCGGGAATTGCTGCGGGTTTTGCAGGTTACTTTGGATTGATTTGTTTATATCGAGCACTGGCAACTGGGCGAATGGGCGTAGTCTCACCAATTAGCGCTATGAGTGGAATCGTTCCAGTTCTCTATGCACTGATCTTTCTAGGAGAGCGATTTGGTCCACTTGTAGCAATCGGTGTCATCTTTGCGCTGCTGGGTGCATTTCTAGCCAGCGGACCCGAACTCTCACAAGGCTTCCCACTCAAGCCTGTTTTTTTAGCTCTGGGTGCAGCAGTAGGTTTTGGTATAGCTCTGACATTTATGGCACAAGGTTCTGAATCAAGTGCTCTCATGACAATGGTCTCGATGCGTGGAGCGACCTTCTTTGTCAGTGTTGCAATTCTCTTTCGATTGCGCGGCACTGGCGGTTTGGGAAAAAGTCATATTGGCCTACTTTTATTTATTGGTGTTGCCGATTTCAGCGCTAATTTGATTCTTGGTATTGCAACAACGAGAGGCCTTGTTTCGCTGGCCATGGTTTTAGGATCTCTCTATCCAATTATGACTGCACTTCTCGCCTTCGTATTTCTAAAAGAACGTTTACACCGCGTCCAATATGTAGGAATTGCCAGCGCAGTATTTGGCGTAGCGATGATTGCAGCTTTTTCCTAACAATTATTATCGAGTAGCGGTATAGAAGACTGTTTCGCCTTCACTCTCACTCGACACCGATGTAAAGTGCGATAGCAATTCCTTGACATCAACCCGATCTTCTCCGCCGGCAACGGGGGTGACACTGAGCTCGAGGCGATCAATCATGTTGAGCGAGATTAGCTCGAAAATAATCGATTGCCCTGCTTCGATCAGAATCGTCGGCCCGAAAAGTCTGCGCGCTCTCTCGATCGCCACACTGGGAGATGCGCTCCACCAATAGGCCTGGCGATTATCGGCTAAAGCGTTAGCCATGGAAGTCGAGACCACAACAACTGGCACGGGTGTCTTGTGATAGGGCTCTGTCCGCGCAGTATTTCCCCCGATGAGAATTGCATCAACACTTCTGCGCCGCGCAAGAAAGCGAGTTCTATCGGCGCTCGAGCTGACTCCACGCGAGCTGCCATCTTTTGTCGTACTGCCATCACTTCCTACGACGAGAGTGGCGATGATCTCTCCATCGATTTGGCTTGCGGTCATTGGCAGAGATTATCGCCACTGGTATCCCTTGTGCGCCTAGATCACAGGATTTGCCACGCCCAACGGGTGAGAATCGGAGAATCTCACTCGCTTTTTAGCTCCTCTTAAGTTGAGGACGGTGGTGCTGGCAAGTTAGCCTTGCCAGATGAAATGTAATGCGAGCACGGGAATTGCTTTAGCTCGCACCCTGCGCGTGAACTTTCTTCGCTCAACATCTTCAGTTTTGGCTAATAGTGTAGAAAAAAAACTGCACGTTGGGGCGCACCGGTTCTAGTGGAGCGAATTCTCTGTGTAACAAACGATTTTGGTCCTAGAGCCGGTGGTATTGAATCCTTTGTTATAGGACTTATAGAGCGACTTCCGAAAAATACCGTCATCGTCTACACGAGCGCGCAGGATAAGAGTGAGCTGTATGACCGGCAATGGCGTGAAAATTATGGCGTCGAAGTAATCAGAGATAAAGCACGTATTCTTCTGCCAACACCGGGTGTTGCCTATTGCATATCCGCCCTTGTTAAAGATCGAGAGATAAAGATGGCATTTTTTGGCGCGGCCGCCCCGCTCGCACTACTTACGCCGGTTCTACGGCGTGCAGGGGTGAAAAAAATTGTTGCCCTCACACACGGTCATGAGGTGTGGTGGTCAAAGATTTGGCCATTTACATGGGCGATGAAATCTATTGCACGCAACGTTGATCACCTTACCTACCTCGGTGAGTTTACGAAAAATGCAATTTCTCAGCCGATAAGTGCATCTGCGAAGGCTGCGATGGTAAGAATCGCCCCTGGAATAGATACCGACCATTTTGCTCCCGTTGACACATCTGAGTTGAAGAAATCACTTGGTCTTGTCGACAAGAGGGTGATTGTAAGTGTGGGACGACTTGTCCATCGTAAAGGTCAAGATATTCTCATTGCAGCGATGCCAGAGATTCTCAGAGAAATTCCAGATTCACATCTACTTCTCATCGGTGAAGGCCCATATCGCCAGTATCTGCAATCACGAGTGAAAAAACTTCGGATAGATTCACACGTTACCTTTATAGGCCGCATCACATTCTCAGATCTTCCTCACTATATCTGTCTCGGAGAAATCTTTGCTATGCCGGCTCGCTCACGATTTGCAGGGCTCGAAGTGGAAGGGTTAGGGATTGTCTACCTCGAAGCCAGTGCATGCGGACTCCCAGTAATCGCCGGAAATTCTGGGGGAGCACCCGATGCTGTGCGCGATGGCGTTACCGGACTTGTCATAGATGGAAGAGATCCTCGCTCTGTAGCGCAATCTATATCTGAACTCTTACTTGACCCAGAGAGAGCTCGTCAGATGGGACGGGCAGGTAGAGCATGGATTATCAAAGAGTGGCGATGGCAGATCTGGTCTGAAAGATTTGCAGAAATTCTTATATCAAACCCAAAGATTTAGCTCGAGCGACAGCAGCTGGACGAGAGTGCGTATTTAGTTTTCGATAAATTGTAGTGATATGGGTCTTGGCTGTTGAGTGCGAGATAAACATCGTCTTGGCAATGTCAGAGATACTCATTTCACCCGCCAGATAAGCAATAACTGTTATTTCTCGAGGAGATAAAATCGTGCCATTTTTCTCTCGCATTAAAAGCTCAATTGCGCGGTCACTTGTAAAAGTTGCTGGATTCACCAGCGCTGTCTGTATTGCTGCTATGAGAAGATCAATCCCTGCTGATTTTGATATAAAACCTTGAGCTCCAGCCTTTGCCGCAGCCGAGATCAAGTCAAGCTCATCGTTAAGGCTGATAACAATGATGATCAGAGACGGAGATTGCTTTCGCGCCCATTGCACAATCTCTAAGCCGTTGCCATCGGGTAGGTTGATATCCACGGTAATTACTTGAGGATTATGCAGTGCGATCATTGCCGTCGCCTCTTTCAATGAACCGGCTTCGCCTATACAGTTAAATCCAGCAGTGGTTAGCGCTTTTATGATTCCTATTCTGACTACTGGATGATCATCGATCACCAGGACGCTCGCCAAAACGTTATGACTCATAAGGTGATTGAGACTGTGGTTCCTTTCATCCCGGTCTCGATATCGATCTTTCCACCGTGCCTTTGGACTCGTTCAACACAGCCAACAAGTCCGTATCTATCCTGAGTGATTTTTGCGCCGCCGGATCCGTTATCAGAAATTACTACCATAGTCTGATTATTGTCTTGGGTGAAGGTGAGGTGTATCTGGGTAGCCCCAGAGTGATGGGTGGCATTGCGAAGCAACTCTGCAACCACGAGAAGTAAAAGTTCTTGATCCTGTGGTTCGACGACAGAATCTCCGGTATTAATGTGAATAAGGGGAGAGATCTGATCCGCAAGGCGTTGAATCTCAACCCAAAAGTCGAATCCTTTACGCAGATTTAGAATTTCATTACGAACTTTCACAATCAAATCAGAGAGATTGTGTCGAATTGTGCGCATCTCGTGGCGAACTGACGGTGGCGTCTCTGGCTGAGCTAGCACCAGATCAATCTGATAGCCGAGTGCGATGAGATCCTGCGCGATTCCATCGTGAATTTCTTGGGCAATAGCGATTCGCACCGATTGTGACTCGATGCGATCTACCTCTTACTCCTTGGCGTAAAGCTCATCAATTTCCTTGGCGAATTGGGTTGCAACCACGTGGCGCTTGACCGATAGCTTTGCAGTGAGGTGGCCACCAGCGATGGTGAAGTCTTCGCCAAGAATTGTGAACTTACGAATTGATTCAGCCTGACTGACCGCCTTATTAGCCTCATCAACAGCTGTCTGAATTACCGCAATCAAATCTGGGTCATTGCGAAGTGTTTCAAGCGTTGCACCATCTTTCTTGTGAGCTGTCATCCAACCCTTGGACATGTCGGGATCGATTGTGATCAGCGCTGCAATAAATGGCTTGTTATCACCAACAACCATGCACTGGCTTACAAGTGGGTGCGCGCGAAGTCGATCTTCAAGCACTGCAGGGGCGACATTCTTTCCGCCTGCTGTAACAATGAGTTCTTTCTTACGACCAACAATAGAGAGGAAACCATCTTCATCAAGCCTTCCTAGATCTCCAGATTTAAACCAGTGCTCACTATCAAATACTTCGCTATTGGCTTCATCATTCTGCCAATACCCTCGCATCACAATCGGTCCCCTAATGAGAACTTCACCATCATCGGCAATGCGTACCGACGTCCCTGGGATGGGGCGACCGACTGAACCAATCTTGAGGTGGCCAGTGATGTTAAGAGTGGCACCTGCCGTTGTCTCAGTTAATCCATAACCTTCATAGATGGTTACACCTGCACCACGGAAGAAGTGACCTAGGCGAACACCCAATGGAGCTCCACCTGAAATTGCAGCTTCAACAGCTCCACCTAATGTGGTGCGGATTTTTGAAAAGACTAACTTGTCAAAAAGTGCATGCTTAAATGAAAGCATTGGCTTAAACTTTTTGGCATCAATATTCTCGCTATAAGCGATAGCAATTTCTGCAGCTTTTCTAAAGATATTTCCCTTACCAGCCGCTTCTGCCTTGGCTTCAGCTCCGTTATAGACCTTTTCAAATATTCGAGGAACTGCAAGGACGAATGTTGGTTTAAATGATTGGAGATCTGGGAGCAGTCGTGAAACAGGATCGCTGCAATGTGCTAAGTGTAGCCCTGCAGTAATCGCACCGATCTGCACCATGCGCCCGAAAACGTGAGCAACTGGAAGGAAGAGAAGGGTTGAGCCGCCAGGCTTAAGGAATAGATCAGAAGCTCCTTGCACAACATTTCCGCACTCTGAGAGGAAGTTACCGTGTGTAAGACTTACTCCCTTTGGTCGTCCTGTTGTTCCAGATGTGTAGATGAGGGTCGCAAGAGTTTCAGGAGTTAAGGCGTTACGGCGACGATCAATCTCATCATCGCTAATGTGGGCACCGGCCTTTGCAAGAACAGAGAGAACATCATCTGTCATGGTCCATACATGTTTTGTATGTGCGGGAAGCACTGTCTGCACTAGCTCGCGATAAGTAGGGGCTTCGACAATCACACCAACAGAACCAGAATCGCTCAAGATCCAATCAACCTGCTCCGCCGATGATGTTTCATAAATTGGCACAACGCACCCGCCGGCAAACCAAATCGCGAAATCAAGAATCGTCCACTCGTAACGAGTACGAGCCATAATTGCGACTCTATCTCCGATATTAATACCGGCTGCAATCAAGCCCTTCGCAGTTGCGCGCACCTCGGCCTCAACTTCACGAGCAGTCACTGGTTGCCACCCTTCACCCAAAGGACGGGACATCACCACACGCTCTGGTTCAAACCATGCGCGATGAGCGATTAATTCAGTGAGGTTGCCCTCAGTGGCAGCAGGGACCAAAGCTTCTACGGAGTAAGTTGTCATGGGCAAACGCTAGCGGTGGAATGGCAAAAATGGGAGATCCCAGAAAGAGATTTCTCAAGGTAGCCTTGCGCCTATGAGCGATTTGAGCAGATCAACGATAGTTATTGAAGCCGCGATGAGTCAGGTGACAGAGGTGCTTTTCGATCTCGAGAAGTACCCCGATTGGTCGGATTCTATAACAAAAGTCAAAGTTACTGAGCGCGATGAATCCGGGCGCCCCACCGGTGTAACCATGACAATCAGCGCAGGAGCAGTGAAAGATGAAGTCTCCCTGACCTACAATTGGGATGGCGCGCCTGGGCGAGTGGAATTTGAACTCGAAGATGCAAATATGTTAACCAAGATGGATGGCGCATACATCGTTAAGGATCTTGGCGATGAAACCGAAGTCACCTATGAACTTTCAGTCGGACTTTCAATGCCAATTCCACAAATGATGATTACTAAGCAAGAAAAATCCACGATCGATCAGACGCTTTCTCAATTAAAAGAGCACTGCGAAGCATAAATAGCAGATGACCTACACAATCGGCATTGATGTCGGAGGGACGAAAGTTCTTGGTGGCGTAGTTGATGCCTCTGGAGAAATTCTCCTTGAGGCACGGCGTGACACTCCACATGAAGGTGGCAGAGCGCTCACTGCAGCGATTGCAGATGTTGCACGTGAGCTGATGGATGCATATTCGGTTGAATCTATTGGAATTTCTGCAGCTGGATTCGTTTCATCCGATAGAAAAACTATGCTGGCAGCACCGAATATTGCGGGTTGGAATGGTGTTGATCTTGATGCCGAACTCACCGCGCTGATTGGCTTGCCAGTAGTGATTGAAAATGATGCCAACGCCGCAGCATGGGGGGAAGCAGCCTTTGGTGCAGGTCGTGGCCACGGTCATCTTCTTATTGTGACAGTGGGTACTGGAATTGGTGGGGGAATGGTTGTCAACGGCAATCTCTATCGCGGTGGATTTGGAACTGCGGCAGAGATTGGACATATGCGTGTTGTTCCCGAGGGACACCTGTGTGGATGTGGGGCACGCGGTTGCTTTGAGCAATATGCCAGCGGTAGCGCGCTTATGCGTCATGCACGCGAAGCGATTAGTGCGACTCCAGAGCTAGCTCGCAATCTTCTCGCACTTGGTGACGGCACCGTCTACGGCCTTACCGGAAAACATGTGACCGAGGCAGCTCATTCCGGAGACGCTGTTGCACTTGCCGCCTTTAACACCACTGCACATTATCTAGGCGCTGGAATTGCAGCATTGAGTGTGATTCTCGATCCCACTCGCATTGTCATTGGTGGTGGAGTCGTTGATGCCGGAGAGATACTGCTAGAGCCAACGCGTCAATCATTAATCAGACATATGCCCTTTGCTGGAAAACATCCATATCCAGATATCGTTCCAGCAGAACTTGGAAATAAGGCCGGCCTGGTCGGCGTTGCTAATCTCGCACGATTGTAAAACTCTGAGAGGTGCTACTTATCTCTCGCTAGGATAGATAAGCCCAATTTGCTTGCGGACTTCATCGAGTGATTCCATAATCACAACTGATTCAGCCGGAGTCAAAATTGGTGAACTCTTCGCACCACTTCGTACCACTCTTTCAAATTCAAGTGCTTGATCGCGCAGGCCATGGCCTTTGTAATCTTTAGGATATTCAGTAGTGGTTCCATCATGCATAATCACGCGCATTGATGCAGGGTTATAGAAGGTGCGATCGATTTCAATTTTTCCAAGAGTTCCGCAGATGGTTGCACGGCAAGGGGTTGAGACCATCATATTTGATGTCAGTATCGCCTGAGCTCCACTCTTGTAATCAAAGATCACAGTTGAACTGGCATCAACGCCCTTGTCAGTAAAAGTTGCCGAAGCTGTAATTTTCATTGGAGCCCCTAGAACCATATGTGCAAATGAGATTGGATAAATTCCGAGATCAAGGAGTGCGCCACCACCGAGCGCTGGTTCCCAGTGTCGAGGGTTAGCATGATCTGAAAGTCGCTGTCCGTGATCTGCTTCAACCGCCCAGATATCTCCAAGAATTCCGGAGGCAAGAATTTCGCGCACCTTATGCATATGTGGCAAGAAGCGTGCCCACATTGCCTCCATCAGTGCAACATCGTTAGCCTCTGCTGCCGCTTTCATCTGACGCGCCTCTGCTGCATTAATCGTCAATGGTTTTTCGCATAACACTGGCTTGCCTGCATTGAGTGCGAGAAGTGTGTTGCTCACATGATAAGGATGGGGCGATGCCACATAAATAGCATCGAGTGTGGCATCTGCGACAAGCTCTTCATAGCTTTCATATGCAGTACAGCCAGGAAATTCGGCGGCAAATGAATCGGCACTCTTTTGCGAACGAGAACCGACTGCTGCGACGATGTGATGATTAAAGTAGGAAAGATCTCGTGCAAATGCTTGTGCGATACCACCACTTGCAAGGATTCCCCATCTAAATTCTCTACTCATATCTGTGCTCCATCATCATCGAGGTCGGTATTATCTTTTCTAGGGTTATCTTTCCACTTCTTAAAAGCTTTGATACCTTCTTTGATAGAAGTGAGGAATTGAATTTTCTCTGGCTCTGGGGGAGTAAAACCCTCAACTTCTTCACCACGTGCAAGAGTGTCGAGATAATCGGTTGGAGCACTTTGATCAAGTGAAAGCCCAGATACGAGAGCGTGAAATTTCTCATCCATGAGATCTTGGTCATCTTCACCAGGATTTTGCTCTGGTTTGGGATCTTCTGAGGTTGGTACCATGCTTTATATTCGCATAAACTGCCCAGATTGAATAGAAAGGGGTTAAATTATGAGCATGAACAATCTGCCCTACGGCACTTTGCGCGCATTCCTCACACCCTTCCTCATGATTCTCTTTCGCCCCAAGGTGAAGGGTCTTCGAAATGTTCCAAGCTCTGGTCCATTGATTATTGCCTCAAACCATCTCTCCTTTAGCGACTCCATCTTTATGCCACTTGTCGTCCCACGTAAGGTGACATTTTTAGCCAAGAGCGAGTACTTCACATCCCCAGGGCCGAAAGGTTTTATTAAGAAACTCACCTTTATCGCCCTAGGACAAGTTCCCGTTGATCGCTCAGGTGGGCGACGCAGTGAAGCGGCGCTGATCACAGGGCTCCAGGTCTTAGCTGAAGGAAAGTGTCTTGGAATTTATCCTGAGGGAACTCGTTCACCAGATGGTCGTCTCTATAAAGGGCGAACCGGCATCGCCCGTCTTGCAATCGAATCTGGTGCGCCTGTTATTCCAGTTGCGATGTTTAATACTGAGAAAATTCAGCCTTCAGGACAGGTGATTCCTAATGTGAAGCGGGTGGGAATGACATTTGGTGAGGCGATGTACTTTGATGGTGATTCCACTGACCTAGCCTATCTGCGAGAAGTCACCGATAAAATTATGGCTCGTCTGCAAGAACTATCTGGGCAAGAGTATGTTGATGAGTACGCAGTGAAGGCAAAGAAACCAGGAGCCGAGCCGAGCCAGGGCGATTCAGAAGAATTAGAGTGATTGGATCTCTGCCCTCTGTACTAGGTAATTACAGGTGGGGCATTCAGGGCCGGCATCTGGGAAATCCCCTTCGATTACATCAACGAGCTCTTCTAGGAGATTGTTAAATTTTTGACTATCCCTTTCGACAGGCAGATAGTGTTGCGTGACACCGAATCCGTATGCTCCATCTGCAGTCGGTGTGACTCCGTTGAGTCTCCACACGAGCAGTCCCATGGAAGAGACGGGGAAGGGCTTGCCACGATCAGGTTTTTCTAGCGCGTGAGCATAGGCCTCTAATTGCGGGGCATAGAAAGCGCCGTTATCCCGATCTGAATCTGAGACCTTGCAATCGATAATCCCGACAGAGCCATCTTCGTAATGGGCTAGCAGGTCATAGATCCCGAGGATTTTCCAACTGGTCTCTCGCCCGGCAATTACTAGCGGAGCGGATTTGACCCACTGCCCCCATTGCTTGACTACGCCCGGGGCTAAACCCGGATCGAGATCCTGCATGGCAGCGCGGCGGAAATGTTCTTCCTGCGAATCTGCTAAGGGCTTCACAAGAGGGAATTGCCCAGGCATAGTCACCTTGAACCAGTATTTAATCCAGATACAGCGCTTACAGGTAGAGAGGCCAAAGGTTAGATCAGAGGGTGCGATCGTCTCTCGTGCTGGTTTCTCAGGGCGCTTAATGGCAGATGGGCTCACCTGACGATTAAATCACGAGCGGAGGCTATAACCCGCTACGGCGAGTCGCCGGGGGTCTGAGTTGCGATTAGGGGGTATCTCATGTTCAATAGCGCCAGATATATCGATACGATATATAGCGGTACGATATATAGATCGGCCGCTCAACGTATAGAGAAGGGGGTTGAGATGCGCTCTCGCGCCGACTCCCTCGAACTCGCCCTTCTTGGACTCCTTTCCCAAGGACCCCTCCACGGCTACGAGCTCCGCAAGCGGATGAGCACAATCTTTGGACCCTTTCGTGCTCTCTCATTTTCAGTCCTCTACCCGCAACTGCGTCGGATGTTAGAGGCAGGACTCATTCAAGAGTGCGACCTCGATCAAAGTTCGCGTCGCTCACGGATCGTCTACTCAATTACAGAGACGGGAGCAGAGAGATTTTTAGAGTTGGCCGAGAGCGTCAATGCGCAAGCATGGGAAGACGATGCCTTTGAAATTCGCTTTGCTTTCTTTAGCCCAACATCAAGTAAGAACAGAATAAGAATTCTCGAGGGGCGCCATCGACGCCTGCAAGAGAAGGCCGAGATGCTCCGAGGTGAACTCGAGCGCTCGCCAGCTGGAATCGATAAATACCTAGAAGAGTGGCGTCGCCACTCATTGGAATCGGCTCAGCGCGAGATCGCTTGGCTAGAAGACATGATCAAAACCGAGAGGAAATAGAGTGAAAATCACAACTGGAAAAGGTGACATCCGTGTTGCCATCGTTGGAGTAGGAAACTGCGCCAACTCATTAGTGCAAGGCGTCACCTACTACAAAGATGCTGCTGCAGATCAAGAGATCCCAGGTCTCATGCATGCAACTGTAGGCGCATATCACATCAGCAACGTAAAATTTGTTGCCGCCTTTGATGTAGATGCAAAGAAAGTTGGGCTAGATCTAGCAGATGCAATTTGGGCCAGTGAAAATAACACCATCAAATTTAGCGATGTAGCAAAGACCGGCGTTGAGGTACTCCGTGGAGTTACTCATGATGGCCTTGGTCGCTACTATCGCGAAACAATTACAGAATCCACAGCCGCTGCCGTCGATGTAGTTTCCGTCCTCAAGGAAGAGCAGGTAGATGTTCTTATCTGTTATCTACCTGTTGGATCAGAGGTAGCAGCGAAGTTCTACGCACAGTGCGCCCTCGATGCAGGTTGCGCATTTGTTAATGCACTCCCGGTCTTTATCGCTTCAGATCCAGCCTGGGCTAAGAAATTTGAAGATGCAGGTCTTCCTATTGTGGGAGATGACATTAAGAGCCAGGTTGGTGCGACAATCACTCACCGCATCATGGCCAAGTTGTTCCAGGATCGTGGCGTCTTCTTAGAGCGTACCTATCAACTTAACGTTGGTGGAAACATGGACTTCAAAAACATGCTCGAGCGCGATCGCCTAGAGTCTAAGAAGATCTCCAAGACAAACTCAGTTACTTCTCAACTTGATCACGATATGGGCGAGAAGAATGTTCACATTGGACCTTCTGATTACATCCCATGGCTAGATGATCGCAAGTGGGCATACGTTCGCCTCGAAGGTCGCGCCTTCGGTGACGTTCCACTCAATCTTGAGTACAAGCTCGAAGTGTGGGATTCACCTAACTCAGCTGGTGTGATTATTGACGCACTTCGCTGCGCAAAGATCGGTCTTGATCGCAAGATTGGTGGAGCTCTACTCTCGCCATCGTCTTACTTCATGAAGACCCCACCTGTGCAATACACAGATGAGCAGGCTCATGACAAGACTGAAGCGTTTATCGCAGGAACTCTCGATCGCTAATTCAACACTCTCTCGGTAATAAAAACGCCCGGCCTGCGATGCAGACCGGGCGTTTTATTTCTTTACAGAGATTCGCCTTTGATAAACCCTTTGATGGGAGTAGCCTCTACTCATGAGTAACATCGCAAAGTCATCCACGGGGAGCGTCCTCACGCTCTCCTTTGACCGCCCTGAGAAAATGAATGCGCTTACGCGGGAGATGTATGGCGATCTTGCTAGTGCGCTTAACGAAGCAGCCGGTGATTTTGCTGTGAGAGCGGTAATCCTGACCAGCACAGGTGCTCACTTCACCGCCGGCAACGATATTAAAGATTTCATGGAGAATCCACCAACAACGCAAGATTCAACCGTTGCCGCATTCTTGGGAGCGCTGCTCGACTTTCCTAAGCCACTTCTTGCTGCGGTAAATGGCAACGCTGTAGGTGTGGGAACAACCATGTTGCTTCATTGCGATGTTGTTGTGGCCGATCCGAAGGCATCTTTTTCAATGCCATTTGCCTCTCTTGGCCTTGTTCCTGAAGCGGGCTCGAGTCTTCTCTTCCCCGAACTAGTGGGATATCAACGCGCAGCAAAAATTTTTATGACTGGTGAATCATTTTCGGCAGAGAGCGCGAAAGAGATGGGGCTTGTCGCCGAAATTTCACCTGATGCCTATGCCACAGCACTTACGATTGCGATGCAGATTGCAGAGCAACCACCTACGGCAATCATCAACACGAAAGCGCTGATCAAGGCGAGCAAGCATGATGCTGTTGCCGCCGTTATGAAGGCCGAGTTCGAGTTATTTTCACTTGCTCTCACATCTGATGAGGCGATGGAGGCATTTATGACATTTATGGCTAAGAAAGCTGCAGCGAAAGAAAAGGGAGCACAGTAATGTCAATCTCAGGAAACCTGCAGGGAAAGCGAATCTTCGTCACGGGAGGCTCTCGTGGAATTGGTTTAGCTATCGCTCTTCGCGCCGCAGCAGATGGTGCCTCAGTTGCGATTGCTGCTAAGACGGCAGACCCAAATCCCAAATTACCCGGCACAATCTTTACTGCAGCGAAAGAGATTGAGTCTGCCGGGGGAGTTGCTCTGCCGATTCAATGCGATATTCGAGATGAAGAGCAGATTGCGGCAGCAATTGCCAAGACTGCGGCCGAGTTTGGAGGAATCGATATCTTGATCAACAATGCAAGTGCGATCAATTTAACGCCAACTCTTGCAACACCTGCCAAGAGATTTGATCTGATGTTTGATGTAAATGTACGTGGTACATTTCTTACATCACAGGCAGCGCTGCCACACCTGAAAGAGAGCGCCGCACAAGGTCGCAACCCGCATATTCTTACCCTGTCGCCTCCGTTATCGATGAAGGCGAAATGGTTTAAAAATCACGTCGCATACACCATGGCCAAATATGGAATGTCTATGTGCGTCCTTGGTATGGCCGAAGAGTTTAAACGTGATGGAATCGCAGTAAACGCGCTCTGGCCACGAACAGCAATTGATACCGCCGCCCTACAGATGATTCCTGGGATCGATACCGCTTCATGTCGCACCCCGGAGATCCTCTCTGATGCTGCCTATGTCATTCTCAATCGCGATGCGAAGGAAAATAGCGGAAACTTCTATGTTGATGATGAGGTGCTCGCATCCGTTGGAATTACTGATCTCGAGAAATACTCGGTAGTTCCAGGTACGACCGACTTCCTCCTTGATTTCTTCTTAGATTAAGATCAGACCGTGGTTATCTCTGGGGGACTCTTTGGATCTGTTGCAGGGCTTCCTCTGCATCCCTTGGTCATTCACGCGGCGATTGTGCTTATCCCACTCGCTGCGATCAGCGCACTTGTCATGTCATACCTACCCAGCTTTTCGCGGCGCTATGGCAAGGTAACTCTGGTCATCGCCCTCGTTGCTCAGCTCTCTCTTTTTCTTGCGAAAGTGACAGGCGAGGCTTTTGAAGAGATTCTTGATAAAGATGTTGGAAACCATGCAGAGCTTGGTGAGATAGCACCGTTTATAACGCTCCCAATGGTTGCGTTGACTTATTTACGCTGGCGCTTAGATCGATCAGGAGCAACTGTTGGATCGGCTTGGGCTCGAAGACTTACCTCGATAGCACTTGTCGTGGCTTCCCTTGCCAGTATCACTATTGTCGTTCTCGTTGGCCATTCGGGCGCCGAATCTGTCTGGGGTTGGATCGACAAACTGTAGGAGAGTTTTACTTGCGTGAAAGTTTAAAGAATAGGGTGCTGACCAGCGCACTGACAACCGAGGCTACGATCACTGCCACTACAGCAATATTTTGAAGCGCTAGGTCATCAAAGGCAAGATCAGCAATAAATAGCGCAACAGTGAATCCGATACCCGCGGCAGATCCTGTCGCGATAACTTTCGATAGTTCGGCACCTTCAGGAAGATCGGCGACCTTTGCCTTGGATGCTGCATATGACGCCGCAACGACCCCGAGTGGCTTACCGATTACTAAGCCGATAAATATTCCCCAAGCAATGGCTGAAGTTGCAGCATCTGCAATCGATTCAGATGTAATAACAACACCAGTATTTGCGAAAGCGAAGAGTGGAACAATGACAAAACTCGAGTATGGATGAAGTTTTTCTTCCAGGTACTCGACATATGAAACTGATCCATCATCACTATCTTCGAAATCAGCGCTAGGCATCTCGCGATGTGGAGCCAGTAGCCCAAGAATCACTCCAGCAAGTGTCGGATGAACACCAGTGCGGTAAAGGCTGTACCAAAGCAATAGCCCCAGCAGGATATAGATGAAGAATGAGGTCACACTCGTCTTGCCAAGTAGAAAGATGACAAGAATGGTTACGAGTCCAGCGGCTAGCCAAGAGAATGTAATTCCCGTTGAGTACACGATTGCGATGATGAGAATTGCGCCAATGTCATCAATGACTGCCAAGGCTAAAAGAAAAGAACGAAGCGAGAGGGTTACGGATGGTCCCATCATTGCGAGTAATCCAACAGCTAGGGCGATATCGGTGGCTACGGGAACTGCCCACCCTTCGGGAGCTTGCCCACCTGCGATGAGTAGATAAAGTCCAGCAGGAACTGCCATGCCGCCAACTGCGGCAAGGAATGGCATCGCTGCCTTCTTAAGTGATGAGAGATGGCCAGCAACTAACTCCCTCTTGATTTCAAGTCCTACGACAAAGAAGAAGATAGTCATGAGGCCGTAGTTGATTACCTTTAAAACAGGGAGCGAGAGATAGAAAAACCCGATATCTACCGTGAAAGTTATCGCTAGAAAATCAAAGTATTGGGTAGAAAGTGGTGAATTTGCTATAGCTAAACCAAGGCACGCAGCCAGGACCAAAAAGAATCCTGATGATGACTCTTTATGCATAAATTCAGCAAGGGGTGATATCCGACGCTTCATATGCGCGAGTCTATCGGATGTAATGATTAGTGCGATAAGAGAAGAAACCCCGCCGTGTAATCGGCGGGGTTTCTTTACACAAAGATTCTAGAGATCGTAGTAAAGCTCGAACTCTGCTGGATGTGGGCGCAAGCGGACATAATCAACTTCTTGCTTACGCTTCCATTCGATCCACGTCGAGATCAGATCTTCGCTAAAGACTCCACCCTTAGTTAGGAAAGCATGATCTGCTTCTAAACTATCGAGCACAGCGTCAAGTGAACCAGGAACTTGTGGAATTGCAGATGCTTCTGCGCCTTCAAGTTCGTAGAGGTCCTTATCCACTGGTGCAGGTGGCTCGATCTTATTAATAATTCCATCAAGACCAGCCATGAGCATTGCAGCAAATGCAAGGTATGGATTTGATGATGGATCTGGACAGCGGAATTCGATGCGCTTTGCCTTAGGGCTTGATCCGGTAATTGGAATACGGATACAGGCAGAGCGGTTACGTGCCGAGTAGACGAGGTTAACGGGAGCTTCATATCCTGGAACTAAACGTCGATAAGAGTTCACCGTTGGGTTTGTAAATGCAAGAAGTGACGGTGCATGCTTGAGAAGACCACCGATATACCAGCGAGCCATATCAGAGAGATCACCATATGTTCCTGCCTCGAAGAAGAGTGGCTTTCCATCTTTCCAGAGCGATTGGTGCACGTGCATACCCGAACCATTATCTCCGAAAAGTGGCTTTGGCATAAAGGTGGCAGTCTTGCCACCTTCCCATGCAACGTTACGGATGATGTATTTAAACTTCATCAGTTCATCGCCTGCGGTGAGAATATCCGTAAAGCGGTAGTTGATCTCCATCTGACCTGCAGTACCAACTTCATGGTGTGAGCGCTCAACCAGCAAACCTGCGCGGCCAAGTTCCATCACCATTTCGTCGCGAAGGTCAGCGAATTGATCTGTTGGTGAAACAGGGAAATATCCACCCTTAATACGAGTGCGGTATCCACGGTTGGGCGTGCCATCTGGATCCGAAATTATTCCAGTATTCCAAGCGCCCTCATATGAATCTATGTGGTGATAAGCCTCATTCATTCCGGTCTTAAAGCGAACCGCATCAAAGACGTAAAACTCGGCTTCTGGAGCAAAGAAAGCCTGATCAGCAATTCCAGTTGACTTCAGATAATCAACCGCCTTCTTTACGACTCCACGAGGATCGCGAGAGTACGAGGTGTTATCTGTTGGGTTATGAACGGAGAAGATAATGATTAAAGTTTTCTCAAGACGGAACGGATCCACATAGGCTGATTCTGGAACAGGCAAGAGCTTCATATCTGATTCATGAATGGATTGAAATCCTCGGATAGATGATCCGTCGAACATGAGGCCGTCTGTGAAGACCGCTTCATCAAATGACTCAACTGGAACATTAAAGTGATGTTGAATACCTGGAAGATCGGTGAAGCGAACGTCAACAAATTTAATATCTTCTTTTTTGATGTAAGCAAAAATTTCTTGCGCATTCTTAAACATGAAGTACTCCGATTGTCTGTGATCGATGTGAGGAGCTCGGCTCTGAGACTCGCTGCGATGGCCTAACCCTAGAACCCATAGGTAAAAATGGCATCATCGCTGTGTTACAACCTTGTTACATCCCCACCTGACTCGGCTAAAGAACCGGACTCGGCTAAAGAAGTTGACCTCGGATAGGCTCACCCCATGGACTCCACAGCGATAGATCCGCGGTACCCGCGAGTGGGGCAGGGGCGGCGAATGGTGGGTCTCCTCATAGATTGGGCTCTCTGCTATTTCATTACTTGGGGATTCTTTGCCGACCCCGGCACGGGTGCCTTTACCCCCATCGTCTACTTCCTCTACCTTGGCCAGTACCTCTTCTTCAGCGTTCTTGGCGGGGCTACGCCAGGACATCGGATTGTCGGACTGAAAATAGTGAGCTTCTCTGACGCTCAGATGCCAACGCCTAGGCAGGCGCTGATCCGCACCGCATTACTTGCAATCGTGATCACGGCAATTACATTTGATCAGAATGGACGCGGCATTAACGAGCGTTTTAGTGGAACAGTATTAATCCGAAGCAGAAAGAATTAGCGCTTAGGAACTCGTAGATTCTTAGGCATCGGCCCCTTAGGAATTGGAAGTGACATTCCACCTACCGCCTTTAAGCGCGCACGCACTTCACGCATCTGGTGGGCCGATAAACTCTTCTTATATTTGCCCACCTGCTTCTGAAGTTTTCGCAAGGGAACTTGTCCTTCGCCATCGCCTACCCAGATCTCATAGATGGGTACACCGGGAGCGAATCGTTCGGCATCTTTTCTCGCCGATTGAACTAATTGACGGGTAGCGATCGAGCCTTCGGCGGTAAGAACAATTCCGGCACGGCCAACACTTCGATGGACCATATCTTGATTCTTATTGACGGCAACTGCTGGAGTTGTTGTCCACCCTTTACGAATAGCCATAAGAACACTTGCACCCGCTCCGATCTGTCCTTCAACACTGGCAAAACTTGCAGCGAGGGCGATGCGCGAGAAGATGAAAAGTGATGCAAGTAGCGCTAAAGGAAGAGCGATAAATCCCACGTAGACGGGGTGGCCAACTAGAAAGCCGATACCGACACCGATTCCAAGGACAGCTACAAAAATGGCTATAAGCAGAGTTCCGATCCAAGGCTTGACGCTCTTGGTAACCGCGTAGGCATCTCTGATCGCCTTAAATCTCGGCTCGCGGATCTTTCGTTCCTTCTTCTTTCGCTTAAACATGGCCTTAGTTTAGGGGAGCGGGGGCGCTTCCACCAAGACGGACAGGGGCCCAGCGCGCTCCTACATGGCTATCGGGATAACGGGCTTGAAGATCGAATAAGAGTTCTTGCATTGCTTGTCGAAGTTCAATCTCACCCTCTTCGACACTTGAGCCCTTTGTGAAATAGAGTGGCTCCCCGAAGGCGACAAAGATTGGAACCTTCTTACGCGAAAGATCACGTTTGACTTTCTTGGTCCAGATTCTCTGAGATCCCCACACTGCAACGGGGATGATCGGAACATTTCCACCGATCGCAAGACGCACCGCCCCAGATTTAAACTCCTTTAATTCAAAACTGACAGAGATGGTTCCTTCCGGAAAAATTCCGACAATCTCGCCAGATCGCAAGGCGCGCAACGCCGCCACAAATGAGGCAGAACCACTGGAACGATCAACGCTGATGTGGTGCATTCCCCGTAACAGCGGGCCGGCAATTTTGTTATCAAAGAGTTCACGTTTTGCCATAAAACGTATATATCTCTTTACCGGAAGTGCGCAGGTTCCTATCAATGCGAAATCAAGATAACCAATGTGGTTCATAGCCAGGATAGCGCCCCCTTCGCGAGGGATGTTCTCAACACCTTTTGAATCGAATCTGAGTCCGAGATACTTCCAGAATGTCTTCAGAGTAAGGACTACAGGAGGATAGACAAGGTCAGCCATCTACTTCAATCCACTGCTGGCGCGAGATTCCATTGCTTGGCGATAAAGACGTCCAGCGCGGTAGCTGCTGCGGACTAGCGGTCCACTCATTACACCTAGGAAACCTACCTCGGTCGCTTCTTGGGCAAGCTCAACAAACTCTTCTGGTTTTACCCAGCGCTCTACCGGATGATGCTTCATCGTTGGTCGTAGATATTGCGTAATTGTGATGAGATCACATCCAGCAGCGTGAAGATCAACCAGAGCTTGTGAAATCTCTTCTCGAGTTTCACCTAGACCCAAAATCAAATTCGATTTTGTGATGAGGCCGTAATCACGAGCTTGAGTAATGACATTAAGTGATCGCTCATAGGTAAAAGCTGGTCGAATTGTTTTAAAAATCCGCGGAACAGTCTCAAGGTTATGTGCAAATACTTCTGGTGCCGCGTCGAAAACTTGGTTGAGTAGTTCGGGGTTTCCACTAAAATCCGGCGCTAACATTTCAACGCCGCATCCTGGATTCAATTCATGAACTTTTCGAATGGTTTCGGCATATAACCAGACGCCCTCATCCTCGAGATCATCTCGGGTGACGCCGGTAATGGTTGCGTACTTGAGTCCCATGCTTTTGACAGATTCTGCAACTTTTCTAGGCTCTTGGTGATCTATAGGAAGTGGTTTACCAGTGTCAATGTTGCAAAAATCGCAACGACGAGTGCATCGATCTCCGCCGATAAGAAAAGTTGCTTCCTTATCTTCCCAGCATTCGAAAATGTTTGGACATGCTGCCTCTTGACAGACAGTGTGAAGGCCTTCACTTTTTACCAATGAGAGCAAGCGTGTGTATTCAGGACCCATATTGGCGCGAGTTTTAATCCACTCAGGCTTACGCTCGATCGGAGTCTGTGAATTACGAGCTTCGATGCGAAGTAATTTGCGGTCATCCGGGTGTGTGGTCATCTGCTCACCTTCGCTAGTGATTCGTACATATGCTTTTCAACTATGGGAAGTACTTCGTCAGTGCTGATATTACGGCCGAGCTCCTTTGAAAGAGATGTGACGCTGGCATCATCGATCCCGCAAGGAATAATTGAATTATATGCGCTGAGATCAGGCTCAATATTGAGGGCAAAACCGTGCATGCTGACACCTGATGCGACTCTGATTCCGATAGCTGCAATCTTTCGTGAACCTTGGCCATCAACTACCCACACGCCGGAACGGCCCTCAACGCGTTGGGTTTCTAGACCGATTTCTAGGCAGATTAAGATTAAGGCACTTTCAATCTCGCGCACAAAGCCAACAAGTTCTGTCGGCTTAGCAAGGCGAACAATCGGATAGCCGACGAGTTGGCCCGGTCCATGCCAGGTTATCTTTCCGCCGCGATCAACATCGATCACCACCGATCCATCAGTGGGGCGTTCATGTATTTGCGTACGCTTGCCGGCGGTAAAGACTGATGGATGCTCTAGGAGAAGTAGCGTGTTTTCGCGAACGCCTTCTGCAATCTCGCGATGCAGTGACCTCTGCAATTCAAGTGCGTCGAGGTAGTCAATCGTCCCGCCTCGCTGCATTGCAATGTGTGAATATGAGACGGCTGAGTCGGCAACTGGCACACCCCCAGCCTAAAGGTAGGCTTGCCTTCTTGCTAATCCAGCAGATGAAACCGCGAGAAAGGCCGTCATTGCCGTGTCAACTCCTGCGACAAAGAACCGTAAACCCTTTGCACTAGCGATGCTTGTTGTCATCGCCTGGATTGTGATCTCTGGGATCTTTGGGCCACTCTTCGGCAAGCTCACCTCTGTTCAGGAGAATAACAATTCATCCTTCCTGCCTAAAGGGGCGGAAGCCACTCAGGCTGCAGAAGTCATTGCAACTTTTTCAGATCAGGATTCTTTTACATTTCCAACTCTTATCCTCTTAGAAGGTAAGGCGGATCCCGCGACCTTTGCAGCGATTAATTCTCACTTCGCTACAGTCGGTGAATTAACTCTTGCCGGAACGACAGCAACAATTTCTGATTACATCGCACCTGATCAGCAGATCACTGCTTTCCCATCACAGGACGGTGGGGCCATTCTGGTCAATATTCCATTAGATGGAAGTTCACTAGGACAAGTTTTACCAAATGATGAACCAGTTTTACCGGCGCTTATCGAAGCGTTGCGTGAAGATATCGCGCCGATCGCCGAAGCAAATGGACTGAATCCTTATGTCACTGGCCCTGGTGGCCTCTTTGGAGATCTCTTTGCCGCATTTGGGACAATCGATTCGACTCTCTTGTTGACTACCCTCAGCGTTGTTGCGGTGATTCTCATTGTTGTCTATCGATCACCAATTTTGTGGATCATTCCGCTGATCTCTGCCTTGATTGCTCTTGCACTGGCGGGCGGAATTGTTTACCTCCTTGCAAAAAATGACATTATTGATGTTGACGGTCAATCGCAAGGAATCCTCTCCATTCTTGTTATTGGAGCAGCGACAGATTACGCACTCTTGCTTATTGCTCGATATCGAGAAGAGCTGCATCTGCACAGCAGTAGATTTGCTGCGATGCGCGCTGCCTACAAAGGTGTATGGGAGCCGATTCTTGCCTCGGGATCAACGGTTGCAATCTCTCTCTTAATTTTGCTCTTCAGTCAATTATCAAACACAGCAGGGCTTGGACCTGTTGGAGCCATCGGCATTGCCTCTGCCATGTTGACGATCTTGACTCTTCTGCCCGCGCTCTTACTTGTCTTTGGTCGCTGGATCTTTTGGCCGCGTAAACCACTTTATGACGGTAGCGATCACGTCATGACAGGGATCTGGTCCAAAGTTGGGGCAAGTGTGGAGCGCAACCCTCGTAGAGCGTGGGTAGTTACTGGTTCAGTTCTTCTCCTCTTTGCCTTTGCATCTACAACTCTCAAGACTGATGGACTAGGAACAATCGATACATTTACAGGTAATCCAGAGTCAGTTGTGGGCCAGAAGAAACTGGAAACTCACTTTCCAGGGGGAGAGGGAGATCCGACTCAAGTTGTCTTTTCGGCTGCTCGACTTGATCAGATGAGTGCTGCACTTAAGAACGCACCAGGAGTTTCAGAGGTAGCGCCACAGTTAGATGGACCAGCGCTACCGGGGCAACCAGCGCCTCAAGTCGCCGAAGTCAGCGGGAAAGTCATTCTTAACCTCACTTTAAATAAATCACCGGATAGCGTTGAAGCGGGTAACGATGTTCCCGAAATTAGACGCATAGCAAAATCTGTCGATATATCTGCCCTTGTCGGTGGAACAAGTGCGGTTTATTACGATGTCAGAACTGCTAATGCTCAAGATAATCGCACCATTATTCCAATCGTATTATTAGTAATCACGCTCATTCTCGGTCTTCTTTTGAGAAGCATTCTGAGTGCGGTACTTCTGCTCGGAACTGTTGTTCTCTCATACTTTGCAACTCTCGGAGTCTGCGCGCTTGTGTTTAATCACATTTTCGGTTTCCCAGGTGGCGATAACTCATTCCCACTCTTTGCATTCGTATTCCTTGTTGCACTAGGTATTGATTACAACATCTTCCTTATGACACGAGTTCGTGAGGAATCGCTTAAAATCGGAACTCGTGCAGGAGTGATTAAAGGACTAACTGTTACAGGAGCTGTTATTACTTCAGCCGGTATCGTTCTCGCCGCGACCTTTGCAGTACTTGGCCTATTGCCACTGGTTCCACTTGCCCAACTTGGATTTGCTGTCGCCTTCGGAGTGTTGCTCGACACCATTATTGTTCGCTCAATTTTGGTACCAGCGCTAGTGCATGACATCGGTCCAAAAGTGTGGTGGCCATCCAAACTTGCCAAGGGTAATTGATGCACGTTGCAGTAAATTTCAAAGTGATCGTGCATTAAGTGTCAGATAAAGAGCTACCAGTCATCGTCGTAGGTGCAGGACTTGCCGGCCTTTCTGCAGCCCTGACATTGCAAGACGCTGGGATCTCAGTAAAGGTACTGGAATCCGGCGGCAGAGTGGGGGGCCGAGTACAGACGGATAAGGTAAACGGTTTTCGCTTGGATCGCGGATTTCAATTGATCAACGCGTCATACCCAGAACTACAACGGTTGAACATCATCGAGGAGTTAGATTTCATTTACGCTCCGCGAGCAGTTGATGTAGCTGTTGATAATCGGATAGTTCGTCTGGGAGATCCCCGAAGATACATCCTCTCGATTTTTGCGAGTGGGGTGGGTTCATTCGGAGAGAAGGTTGCTTTTCTTAAATACCTTCTATCTCGTTCTACGCACGGTCAAAATGTTGCGAGTGAGTTACGTGCGGCAGGATGCGGAGATCTTTATGAGAGAGTTCTCAGACCTTTCCTTACTGGAGTATTCTTGGCTGATCCCTCTCTCGTCGACGCTGAAACTGGTCGCTCAATTATCAAAAGCTTTATCTCAGGAAAACCTGGATTGCCAGCAGCTGGAGCAGGCTGCCTCACTCAGATTCTGGCCACAAGAGTCAAAGATATTGAGTGCGGTGTACAAGTAAATTCAATTGAGGGGCTTTCACTTCACACAAGTCGTGGCGTTATCAGCGCTCGAGCAATTATTGTTGCAACAGATCAGACGACAGCTGTGCAGATACTCGATATCGATGAAATCGGTGACAGCGCTTCTTGCACAACGTGGTACCACTCAACTGACCTTCCCAATAAATTCGATGCAGTCTTACGCGTTGACGCTTTAAGCCGTGGCCCAGTAGTGAACTCAATTGCAATGTCACGATTACTCAAAGCAGCCTCTCCGTCAGGAACGACTTTGTTCTCTTCCACAACCCTGGGTTATGCGTCAGAGTCAGAGGTACGGAGACATCTTGCGATTATCTGGGGAGTAGATACAGCAGGGTGGGAGTTAGTTGCAAAGTATGAGATAAAAAATGCCCTACCGCTTACTTCACCTGGAGAGTCTTCGATGCTTTCGCACCACGTTGCACCTAGAATTTGGAGAGCAGGAGATTATCTCAGTGCACCATCACAGAATGGCGCTCTAGCGTCTGGGCGTTTAGCTGCCCTTGAAGTAATTAATTTTCTATAAGAGCAACGAGGGCAGATGTCACGTGCGGATAATCCCACGTGAACCCTTCATCAATAAGTTTCTGTGGAATAACTTTTTTTGATCCCAGAACTTCCGATGAGAATCCTCCAAGTGCGATCTTAAGTGCGATAGCAGGAGCAGGAAATACTGCTGGTCGATGCATCGCACGAGCTAGCGCTGATGTAAATTCTTGATTTGTTACAGGATTTGGGGATACCAGATTTATCGGACCTGAGATTGGTTTCTCGAGCGCAAAGGAAATAGCGCGGATAACATCATGGAGAGTGATCCAAGACCACCACTGTTTTCCAGAGCCGAGCTTTCCACCTAAACCAAATTTAAAGAGCGGCAACATTTTTCCAAGCGCACCACCGGTTGGATCTAAGACGAGTCCGGTACGAAGCTTTACGGTGCGCACACCACTGGCCAAGTCGGCTGCAGCTTCCCACTCGCGACATACAGCGGCCAAGAAATCATCTCCAGCACGATCCGCTTCTGTCACACCGCGGTTGCCTGATTCCCCGTACCACCCGATCGCACTTGCTGAGATAAAGACTTGAGGTTGTACTTCGGCAACTGCCTTGGCTATCGCCTCGGTTCCGAGTAAGCGTGAATTTAGAATCTCTGCCTTGTATTTCTTGCTCCACCGTTTATCGCCAACACCCACTCCAGCCAGATGAATAACTGCATCTACTCCTGCGAGGGCATCGGTATCTACATATCCGGTAGTTGGATCCCATTGGATTTCATCGGGGGAGACAGGCAACCGTCGCACTAACCGCTGGACTGTGTGACCTTCGCTTTTGAGGTGTCCAACAAGAGCGCTACCGATCAAACCGGATGCACCGGTGACCGCTATGCGCTGAGGGAGAGCTGACATTAGAGACCTAGGTCAGATTCGAATGCGCCGCCCTCGAGTCGCTCTTTGAGAGTGACTAGGAATCGAGCAGCATCTGCTCCATCTACAACGCGGTGATCATAAGAAAGTCCGAGATAGACCATGGAGCGAATTGCAATTGTCTCTCCACCGTCTTCACCGCGGACGACCATTGGTCGTTTAACAACTGCGCCAAGACCAAGAATTGCAACCTGTGGCTGATTGATAATCGGTGTATCAAAGAGAGCACCACGTGAACCTGTGTTGGTGAGGGTAAATGTTCCACCACTGAGTTCATCTGGATTCACCTTGTTATCACGAGTGCGCGC
>Ga0129324_10000392_pt1 | contig 32332 bp, 26 predicted proteins | sample CPBDNA_7_FD_96879 | JGI IMG/M metagenome (GOLD analysis project Ga0129324, IMG submission 96879) | Freshwater to marine salinity gradient microbial communities from Chesapeake Bay, USA - CPBay_Spr_15_0.2_DNA | ecosystem: Environmental > Aquatic > Marine > Coastal | place: USA: Chesapeake Bay...
ACGCCTGAGCCAACGCCTGAGCCGACGCCTGAGCCAACGCCTGAGCCGACGCCTGAGCCAACGCCTGAGCCGACGCCTGAGCCAACGCCTGAACCGACAGCTGTTCCAATTGAAATGGACGCAACAGGAATCCCCCCCGAGACACCAGAGAGGCCAATGGACTCTAGCCTTGGAGAAAAAACCGAAACTACTAATTCATTAGCAATGGATGATAAGGTTGACGAAATTTTAAATAAAACTCTAAAAGAAGAAAACGACAAGAAGGTAAATAAATTTGGTGGTCAACCACTAGATCCAAAAATGGAATATGTCGAGCCACCAAACTATAAACGTGTTGGGCGAGGCCTCGTTTATAACTGTATAGGAAAGCATTGGGCCTGTGTCGATAAGTTTGCTTATTTTCAATGTAGAGAAAACACAAAGTGGAGCACAGTAAATAAAAAAGAATCGGAATGTGTAATAAGTAATGTCTATGCCAGTGAAAAGGACTGTAGCATTGTGCAACTGCACTATATTAATACAAACGAACCAACGGACTTTTGTACTAATGCCGAGAAGGCAAAGAAAACAATTGAGCCGCGAACAAAGGTCGTTGTTCCATGATGCTTGTCAGCATTTATGGAAATCTTCTGTAGTCCCTAGGTAATTTGGTTTAAAATAACCGCTATGGAAAATTCCAAAGGTTTAACATTCGCCTATAGTCCAAATTCTTTCGGGAACTCCCATGTTGATTATTGGGATGCCGTATTTCATGTTTTGAAAAGTGAATTTCCCTCGATTCAATTTTATGGATTAAAAGCAATTGATGAGAATCATGAGAGTATTTTAATTGTCTCAATTAATGAGGTTTTAGGAGAGGATGTTTTCTTAAGCCCAAGAGGAGCAATCATTACTTTCGATGGCCTCATTACTGAAAAACAAATTGAGCAAAGCCGATCAATATTTAATACAAGCCTTCTGGGTTTTATAGATGTTTCTCAACCGGCCTTATTGCACGTTCCTTGGTTTAAAAGAATAGTTTTTGAAAGTAAAGTCTTAGGCACTGGGGCAGAGGTCGGAGCAGGTCAGGTTCATTTAGGAAAAATATTAGAACAAAGCTTAATTGAACTTCAAAGAGTTAAAAAAATCCATGAAAAAGTAGTGCCACTCAGACATGAAAAAATTAAAGGTATAAATTTATATTCTAAATTTGCAGCAGGCTTTAGTAGTGGAGGAGAATTCTTCGACATTAAAAAAGATGAACATCAAGTTATCGTAATTGTTACGCATGCAAAATCTTATGTAGCGTCTTCAATTGTGCTTAATCACTTTGAGGAGTTTCAAAGGATTAAAAATGTAGATAAAGAGTCAATAGAAGACTTTCTTGAAAATCTAATCGACGAGTGTCGTGAATTAGATCTTATTGATCGCGATAATCCTGAAACGCTACAGTTGGATATTCTTAGACTAGATCTGAGAACCTTTGAGTTTGAAGGCTTTCATTTTGGACATGGATCTTATTTTTCAAATGGTAAAAAGCTTTCCAACGAAAATGAACGTGCCCTAAATGAGAATTTTTTTGATGAAGCTCACTATAAAGGGAAACTCGAAAGAGGTGAAAAACTCATTTATGCTAGTCCAGGAGTTTTACAGAATTTCGAGGTTCGTGGTGAAAAAGGCCTTCTTGGGAAAATCGTTTTAGAGCAGTTCGATAATGGTCCACGAGAAGTTTTGAATGAAATATTTTTTCAATTAAAAAAGAACAATGAAGAAGATTTTTTAAAATTTGATGCTTCAGTAATATATTTAGAGGTTGATGCCAATGCGTTTATTCAAGTGTAGTTTAGTAGTTTTTATGTTGAGCTCTTATGCCCATGCCTTTGATGCAAATAAGTGCTTGATTGGTGATTATCAAGTTGATGTTGTTCATAAAGGGCAACCCTTCGGCTTATTACCTGTCATTTTAAAGGTGGATAAGAAAGGCTGTATCCTTACCTTCTATCACCAAAGACTTAAGTATCTAAAAGAAAATTGGGTGGTTGATGTTTGTCGCGAACCTGTTCACATAAAAAAAGGCATCGGAGCCGTTGAAGTTATCAAGAAAGAAATGGACTGTGATAAGGGGAATAGCTCTTCATTTTGCCAGGAGCAAAATAAGATTTTTCAAAGAATTCAGGATGATGGATTAATATTTGCCGAAGGTGAAAAAGAAGATCTAAAAACAAGTCATGGTAAAACCTATTGTGCTTATTTACTTGTAAAAAAGTACTTAGATGAGTCTCTTGTATTCAACCGCGGACAAGATTATACAGGTGCTTTATCTGGGGCGAAAAATACAACAAAAGAAACTCCCGTAAAAGAGGAAGAAAAAGCGATAGATGTTGAGGTGGTTACTCCTCGCCCTGAGGTTGTCGGTGGTCAAGATGAAACTAATGGGGCACCAGTTCCGGAGCCGCCAGTGGTTGAAGAGAAAAAAGAAGAAAATGGAAAGGGCTTCTTTTAAAGGGACTTTAAGGCAGTTTCTAAATCATCAATCAAGTCGTCACAATCTTCTATTCCTACACTTAATCTAATTAAGTTATCAAAGATTCCAAGCTTTTCTCTGAGCTCCTTAGGGATTGAAGCATGAGTCATTATCGCAGGATGCTCAATAAGGCTTTCTACTCCCCCAAGTGATTCGGCAAGTGCGAAGAGTTTTACTCTTTCCAAAAACCTTTTAGATTTCTTAATGTCACCTTTTAGGAAAAAGGTAATCATACCGCCAAAACCTGACATTTGTTTCTTCGCAATAAGATGTTGAGGATGAGACTTAAGTCCGGGGTAAACAACTTTTTCAATTTTTGAGTGGCCCTCTAAATATTTTGCTATTTTAATGGCATTCTTTTGATGAGCTTCCATTCTTATAGCGAGAGTTTTTAGTCCTCTTAATACCAACCAAGAATCAAATGGAGCTTGGCTTGGACCAGTAGATTTTTGAAGTATCCAGCACTTATCATAAAAGCTTTTGTTACTTGTCATTAAGCACCCACCCACTACATCTGAGTGGCCATTCATATATTTAGTTAATGAATGCATAACGACATCGGCACCTAGAGTTAATGGCTTTTGAAAGTAAGAACTCATAAATGTATTATCTACGACAGATAGAACCTTATATTTTTTTGCGATACCAGTAATTTTTGTAATATCGGTTATTTTAAGCAATGGATTCGTGGGTGACTCTAACCAAATAAGCTTTGGCTTATATTCCTTCATTGCAGTTTCAACAGCTAATGCATTTGTAGTGTCAACAAAGTGAATCTTATGGATTTCATTAAATACTGTTGTGAGGATACGGTAGGTTCCACCATAGACGTCATCACCACAGATTATATTGGACCCTTTTGGAAGAGAGTGCAAGATCAAGCTGACAATGGCCATCCCACTTGAAGCAACAAGTGAGTACTTGGCCTCTTCTAAACTTGCTAGGCACTCTTCTAACCGAGACCTTGTAGGATTTTGACATCTTGTATAGTCATAACCTTTGTGTTTACCAGGACTTGATTGAGCATAGGTCGAGGTTTGATAAATCGGCGCTATGACAGCGCCAGTTTCTTTATCAGGATATCCACCAACATGGATAACTTTAGTCGCAAATTTCATTGTTTTCTTTGCCAACGTTTTAACCTCTAGTAAGCACGAGTTTTGCTTAGATATTGTAAAACGTCGATATCTGTTAAGATGTCTACTAATTTACCGTCTTCCATTACCAGAGCAACTTCTTTTTGAAGTAGAGCATCAGCGACATTTGAAAGAAGCTCGTTTTTATTAACCATCTTATAGTTCATATTAAAGGCAAGTGAAATATTATCTTCTTTGTTGAACTCACCCATCATCACGGGTTTTAACAAAGTTTTTTCAGCAACCATTCCCTTAATGTTTCCTGAGCTATCAACACAAGGAAGTTGTGAAATACCTTTTGCATCCATGAGTGAAATGGCTTCGCCAATAGTTGCCATGTCATTGATGGTTTCAATTTTTCTGGATTTGTTAAGAAGGGTAAGGACATCTTTAATTTGAACATCAAATGAGCTGTCTAGGTAACCATTGTCGCTCATCCAATCGTCATTATAAATCTTGGAAGCGTAGCGATTACCAGAGTCGTGAAGAAGAACAAGAATTTTCTTAGGCTCGCTTTGTTTTTCAGCGTAATTGATGGCGCCACAGATGGCAGCTCCCGCTGAACCACCAGCATAAATTCCTTCTTCTTTTAAAAGTCTTCTAGTCATAAGGAAGGACTCTTTGTCTCCAATGACTTCCCAGTCATCAATATTTTCAAAGTCATAATTTTCAGGAATAAAATCTTCTCCAACACCTTCAAGCACGTAGGTCTTGGCCTCACACATTTCACCCGTCTTTGCATAGTGAGCAACAATTGAGCCTTCACAGTCAATACCAACAATTTTTACATTGGGCATTTTCTCTTTAAAGTATTTTCCACATCCCGAAATTGTGCCCCCGGTACCAACTGTTGCCATAAAGACATCAAAATCACCTTTGGTTTGTTCATACATTTCTGGTGCAGTCCAAGTGTAATGAGTGTTTCGGTTGTGAAGGTTATCGTACTGGTTGACGTAGAAAGAGTTTGGAATAGTTTCACTTAATCGTTTTGATACTGAATAGTAACTACGTGGATCTTCTGGGGCCACATTCGTTGGGCAAACAACGACTTTTGCACCAAAGGCACGGAGGTTGTCGATTTTTTCTTTAGATTGTTTGTCAGCAAGGACAAAGATACATTTGTAACCATGAACGGCTGCCCACATTGCTAGGCCGACACCTGTATTGCCACTCGTTCCTTCGATTATAGTTCCGCCTGGCTTTAGAGTTCCTTCTTCAATCGCTTGGTCTAGCATGTACGCACCAATTCGATCTTTCGTAGAACCACCAGGATTCATATATTCAAGTTTTACATATATATCGGACTTTAAGTTCTTAGTGATGTGATTAAGCTTTACTATGGGAGTTCCCCCAATAGCTTCTACAACATTGGCTTTAGCGCCGGTCATTAGATTTGTCATTTACTTACCCTCTGCCATAACATTTTTAATTTCAAGAGCTCCGGCCATTGTGGAGAGCCTTGATACGATCGAATAAACTGCTTCCTTGGCCTGAAAGTCGTTATTCTCTTTAATTTCACTTATACAATATTTTTTAAAAACCATGCCGCGGCTGTTGAGATTTTCTTGGCTGTCTTTTTGAGAGTTTGCTCTAACAAAACCACCAACTGGCTTTCCACCAACTAAATAAATAGCAACTTCTGCGGCCATATCATCATATTTTAAAATAGAGTCGACACCTTCTTGGATCACAACGGAGGTGAATTTGATTTTATTCTTACCAATATTCATCTTGTCGCGGTTCTTACGGTTCATTTCCATAATTTCCTTACCTGAAGAAACAACAGAAATTCCCATGCCATAAGTTCCTTGGCTTGCTTTAACAAAAACCTTGGCACTTTCCGGGAGACCAACTTTGAGTTCATCGATAGATTGAGCAATGTTCTCTAGACCTTCTTTGGTAGAGAAGTCTACACCATCGATGGCCTTGAACTTTGCCATCAAAAGGTCCGGGTTTATAGAGTATTTCTCTGAGAAGGAGCGCACAACATCGCTGTAATAATTAAAGTGCTCATTTTTATCTCTTCTGTACCAACCAATTAGAGGGGTTGGCTCTATTGGAGTTTTACAGCTTTTCCAATCCACGTTAAGTGGATCTGATTGATCATTATTTAGAAGTCCAAGGTCAAAGACATGGCCCGGAGCTTTTAAAATACCATCTGTATCAACAAACCCTTTAAGGATGGAAAGTTCAAACTTTGACTGACTAACAAGAGTAAGTTCCTCTTGGTCACCAAATAAGTTTTCATCAAGACTTACCAGTAGGACTTCAAAGCCAGCATCTCTAAGAGTTACTTGCAGGTACGCTAAGTGATCAAGGTAAAATAAATTCTTTGTATGAGATTCGGGTATAAGAGCAATTTTACTTGGTGTTGGCTTAATTTCTTTAAGCGTATTTTTAAACTGTGCTGCGGAGGCGTTTAGATCTAATTGGCAAAGGTTATTAAAACCGGCTGGATAGATATTCATATCAACCGGGGCAAACTTTGTTTTTGATTCTCTTATATCGACACTAGAATAAATGGGGCAGGGAAGTTCTCCCATTTCCTCATCAAGAAATTTATTAATTTCATTCCAGTTGGTCGTTATAAAGGACTCTAGTTCAGCCTTTGTATTTATTTTAAATTCCATAACTTCCTCGGGGTGCTTTCAGCTCCAAGACTGTGCTAGTTCATTAACGTGAGATTTAGGTTCAGTGCCCAAAACCTCAGGAAAAAAGAGCACCTCTTTATAGCCTTCTGTTGCCATTCCTTTTATCGCATTTTCTCTTTCTTTCATAGAGTCGCGTAGTTTAACGAGAGAGGGGTTGGAACCATCTGGTTGCCAAGCGTTAAGGTAGGGGGTTAGTGATTTGTTAACGACAAGATACGAATCTTTGTGCATAAATTTTTGGGCACCACTACGAAGACCTGAGGCCTCAGATACTTTCTGTTGGTCAACACTGGTAACGAGGAACCAATTCGATTCTTCAGGCTTTTTTAAGTGCTCTTGAAAGGCCAATGCATCAGTAAAGGCCATGCGGTTACGGTAGAGACCGCTAATTGCATCAATAAACTCATCAACAAAGTCTTCGCCGGTGACTTTTCCAAGATATTTAAGAAGTTTTTTGACCCCTGTCTGAACAAGGAGGGATAAGAGTCCTGTTTTTACCTTTTCATTTTCATTTGTGAACTTTTTTCCAAGATATTTGAATATATCCACAAAGGACTTATCAAAGAATTGATAGATTTTTTGAGTCGATTCTAAGAAGTCGATGAAATGTTTCCCAGGTGGCGTGTCCAGTACTATAGAATCAAAGCTATTGGTACTTAATTGGTACTGAACTTCTATGATGGCCATGATCTCATTCATTCCACCATAGGGTCTTGTTAATATATTTATAATGGGATTATCGAGGCCTTCTCCTGCCCCAGAAAGATTGGCCATTCTCTGGAGAGTCGCTTTTGGGCTCATTAGTAATGCTGAAATATTATCGGAATTGGGCCCAAAGACTTCATTTGAAAGCTGGATAACCTGACCTTCTTCAGCTTTTTCTAATCCCAGTATCTGCTTAAGTCTCTTTGCTGGATCTATAGTGATGAGAAGTACTTTTTTACCCGACTGAGCTAGCTTTAGAGCGCGACTAGTGGCCAGAGTTGTTTTGCCCACTCCTCCAGTTCCACAAAATATTTCAATTCTTTTACTGGGAATCATGCATGTCCTTTGCGAGCAAAAGTGCACATTCTTTAACAGTACTGGCCGGATTATTGTGAGTGTAGTGAGGTATAAGTCGCCAACTTGAGTCGAGTTCTTTTAGGAGAGTCTCTTCCATGGCAATTTTCTTTTTTAAAAACTCTGGAAGTTCTTCATCGGTTGCATTTTCTAGAGAAGGACAAATTTTTAATAAATCATTAACGATATGAATAATATCTTTAACTTTTCTTTCTCTTAGCGCTAATTCAAGATCTTCTGCCTCTTGAAGTGCCATTTCCGTTGGAAGCGCAGCGATTATTACTTTCATATGCTCGTTGTTAAAAATAAAGTCTTCCATACGCTTTATATCTTCAACAATTAATCCACTTCGAAACATTTCTTTAAAGTTCTGGGGACTTTCGAACATGGTTAAAGCATGTCCTGAGCTAGGAGAGTCTAAGATAATCGTGAGTTCTGGGTCTTCTTCTACTTTGTTAATAATATGACCTAGGAGGATCATATGCCCAAGACCTGGCAACATGTTAAAGAGGGAGCTAAAAAATGGAGTCTTTAGAATCCAGCCAGCAATAGTTTCTGAACCAAGTTTTTTTGCAATATATTCTTTTGCCGAATCTTCCATATTAAGAAGAAAGTGGGGCAGTTCTAGATTTTTTGAGAGGTTGGTATTTAGTGGTTGGTCAAAACAATTATAGAGAACTTTTTTACCCTGGGACTCGAGCGCCTTTGTGATCGCCATGGCCAGGGTCGTTTTGCCAACGCCCCCTTTTCCAGTAATAACAATTAAGCGAGGTTCTTTATTGGAAAGAATAAAAGGCAGTGATAAGTAATTTGTAGTATCGACCTTCAACTTCTGGACCTATTTCCTGCTTAACATCGAAAGGGTTATGGTACTGACCGAGTAGGCCTATGGTGACTTTTTCATTAAGTCTAAGATCTCCACCTGCACCAAGATGGTATCCGAAAGCTACTTTAGTATCAGATTCAAGGAGTTGGCCATTAACTTCTCTTTTGACCCTAGGGGCGTAGAAGCCAAATCCACCTACAGCGTAAGGAGAGAAGGCATCTATCTGATATAGCTTAGACTTTATGCCTAAGTTTAGAGAGCTCAGTTGAGTATACTGATTATTAAATTTGTGCTTTGAGTGATGAAAATTAACCAGTAGGTCGAAAGAATAACTAGCCGAGTAGTTATAAAGAAGATCCCAGGTGATTTGATCTTCTCCTGTGTCCTGAAAGTCTCCAGCAACAAAGGTCTGCCCAACGCCTATCCCTACGGAATGTTTTCTGATTCCTGATGGGATTCTTGGTTCTGCAGATACGCTCTTAACTTCGTCCTTAACCTTTTCGGCTTTGTCTTTAGAAGTTAGTTTTTGAATTGCGTTCTTTGCAAAAATAGAAGTGCCAGTAGCGAAAAACACTACTGGCACTATTATTTTCAAAGAATTTAAAATTTTTAAGCTCATTTAGTCTTCTCTGATGAAACTTCGTACTTTTAAATCTTAGTTTAAAGTAGAAGGTGTATCAACAGAAGTTGTGTTGAACTCAGAGTTATTCATGAAAGGCTTGAATTCTTCAACAGCAGGTTTTTCTTCTACTACTGGAGCTTCGATCCCTTCTAGGCCACGGATGTAACCAGTGAATGTCCCTTCAGTTGAACGAATAACACGCTTAAGAAGCTCAGTATCACCAGCTTTAGTTGATTTTTTCTCTTGATCAAAAAGAAGCTGAATTTGAGTTGTGTAAGTGATGTCATTCTTAGTTTTGTTGTCAATAACTTGGATTTCGTGACCTTCACGAATGATTTGAGCGATTTCTTCCAATGTTACGTAACAGCTTTGATGTGTGTCATAAAGTTTACGGTTTTGGTAGCGTTTGATGATTCTTACGTCATTCATCTTAATTTCCCCTATTTGTGTGAAGGCTAATAGTTACCTTTAAGTTAGTTATTAAAATTGTGTGAATGTCTTAATCTTCCAGACTTATAGCAATGAATGATCAAGCATTTAACACTTTGTGTAATATTTTCTCTAAGCATTGCTTAGGTTAAATAGTTTTCATTTTGAGTAAGCCTGATATCAGCACGTTAAGTGGTGTTGCTGGCCGCGTTAAACTATTTAATGCCTCGCTTAACTTTCGTGCCCTATGGATAACAGCCTTAAAATGATGCTGTCAACCTAAATGCCCTGAAAAAAACCTTACACTGCATTATAGGCGATGTGACTAAATAAAAACTGATACTTACCAGACTAATATCATGGGAAGAAGTGGTAATATCGGGGTAATAATTGCTTAGTGTGCCATGAATAAGCGTTATGGCTCAAAGTGATTTCCAGGCAGTCGATAAGCTAAGAGATATGGGCCGTAGGCCTTTACCCTAGCTTAAGGTACTAAAATGTTAAAGATTTTGCCTATAATTTTGTCTTTTGCTCTCTTACTACTGATTGGTTGTGGCGCTGTTCAGAACCAAGATAAAGAGAATATTGCAAGTCAAATGGTTGGAACTGAAAAAGGAGAGGTTCTTAACCAGCAGGAAAAGCAAAACCAGCTAGTCGAAGCTTTTAAGGTTCTCGATGAAAGAATGAAGAAGATGGTAGAGACAGCTAAAGAAGGTGGAAAAGAGGCCATTGAGTTTCTTGCAAGTGACCTATTTCTTAAAGCAAACGATAGCTCTATGCGTGGAGACTCTCATACGGCCGCATACCTTTATAAACAACTTCTCGATTTAAAACCAAATGATAATTACGTTAAGAAAAAGTATGCTGTTGAGTTGATTCGGCTTGGAAGTTTAGTCGAAGCTAAGTTGGTTCTTGGGGATATTCTTAAGGAGACAAATTATAGCGAAGAGACTTTAGGCCTTATTCTTGGTGGGGTTCACACTGCCTTAAATGAAACTGAAGATGCTCAATTGGTTTATAAGAATGTTTTAAAGAAGCACCCTGCAAGTGAAGAGGCCTGCGTTTTCCTGGCCAAGTCCTACACTTTGGAGAAGAAGTACAAGAAGGCCCACTCTCTCTTAAAGAGTTGTGCAAAGAAAGAGAGAAAACCGATTTTTACTTACTATCAAGCAAAGGTTTTCCTAAGACAAAAACAACCAAAGGCTGCTGAGCGTTTACTAAAGTTAACATTGAAAAAAGATCCTAGCTATTACCAAGCTGCAATGGCACTTGGGCTTTTAAAGGAAGAAAAAGAAAACGTTAAAGGCGCTGTAAAAGTGTATGAAGATTTCTTAAAGGAAAACCCAAGAAGCTTTCCCGTTATTTCCCGCTTGGTACAGGTACTATTTGCTAATGAAATGTTTGAAAAAGTTTTACCTTACGCTGAGCAATTAAGTTCCTTAGACCAAAGTGACTTGAACTTAAGAGTTAGGCTCGGGATTCTTTATACAGATGCTAAAATGTACGACAAGGCCATTGGGGTCTTTAAAGAGATTCTGGCAGCGGTGCCTAGTTCAGATAAGGTTCTTTACTACCTAGGTTCTCTTTATCAGCAAACTTCAGATTTTGAAAAAGCGCTTGATTCCTTTAATAAAATAAGTGAAGAGAGTTCTCTTTATGTAGATAGTTCTATGCAGATTGCTCAACTTTTACAGTCTCTTGTTCAGTCAAATGATAAGAAATGGTCTGATAAATATAAGGACTTTCTGACTCAAAGAGGAGGCACGGTTGAGGCGTTGAAAATAGAATTTCAAATGATGTTAGCAACATACTTTGAAGGTTTGAAGGATTACTCCAGGGCCATAGCTTCTATTGAAAAGGTTCGTCATCAAGGTGACTATTCTGAGGGGCATGATTACTACTTAGCCTCTTTATATGAAAAGGTTGATGACTTTCGAAAGGCCCGAAACATTGTTCAAGAAATCTTAGATAAAAATCCAAAGAATGCTCATGCTCTAAATTTCCTAGGCTATAGCATGTTAGAAAATAATGAGGACCTAAAAAAGGCTTACTCTTTGATTCGTAAGGCGATTGAACTGAAACCAAATGATGGTTACATAAGGGACAGTCTCGGTTGGTATTACTATAAGACCGGTCAAGTGGATAAGGCCTTAAAAGAACTGACAAGGGCATTTGAACTGGTAGAGTCAGATGTTGTCATTGCGAAACATTTAGCTATCATCTACAGAGATTTGAAAAAATATGACAAAGCTAAAAAGTTCTTTGTGGAGGCTTTAAGAAATTGCAAGCAAGAATCGGAAAGAAGAGATGTTTTAAAGGAGCTAGGTGGCCTTCAAGAGGAGCGCTTACCAGCTTCTTCGTCGTCTCCTTAGTTTTAGTGGGCCTTCAGGGCTGTGCTTCTAAAAAAATTAAAGATCCAACTATCCTTAAATCTATGGATTCAATCTGCCTCACCGGACAGGGGAAGGGCAGGATTGAGTATTCGGGCGGGCGCCACGTCTTTAGCTATGAAAGTTTATGGCAACCAAAAGAAGACAAATGGTCTCTTGCTTTAGGCTTACCCTTGATTGGCCAGGAACTACTTGTTTTTCAGCTTCCTAAGAAGGACAAAAGGTCCCGTGTGTCAGGAACTTTTGCAAAGCGATTAAAGAATGAGGTTAAGTCAAAAAGAATGCGGTTTTTACTGGGAGCTTTTTACAAAAACCTCGCGGACCTCTTAAAAATTATAAAAGATCGAAAAACCCCGCTAGAAGGCTCTGCTTGGCAGATTTACTTAGAAAAAGGTGACTTTTTTGCAAAGAGTAATGTTGGCAAAAACTATGTTTTTAAGCTTCGTGCCTTTGAGTGGGACGAAAAGTATGAACGTCTCACTATGTCATTGTCTGAAAAAATCAAAATGAAAGATTCACTCAAGTTACTAAATTTGGAGCTGTTTGTTTCAAGGTGTGACCTCAAATAGTATTCGTGATGCTGTGTGTTTAAATCATAATCTAAATCCCTTTAAAAACAGCAATTTTTCTTATATAAACTTCCTTTGAATTTGCGACATGCAAAATAAACTACAAAAAAACTTAAGTTAGTTTTTAAAACGTATTTTATTTTTCTGCATAACCAACTAAAGGATCATAACTATGAAAAAGATCTCCTTCATCCTTTCCATCTTAGCTCTCGTAGGGCTTTTGGGTACATCTTGTACAAAGAAAGCAGATATTAAGGGAAAAACATTAAACATGGCCGTTAGCTCCCAAGTAAAAGGCATGGACCCGATTTATGCTAATGATCGTTACTCATCTAATGAGGTAGCTAGGATTTACGAAGGTCTTCTTGAATATCATTACCTTAAAAGACCCTATACTTTGGTTCCAAACCTTGCTGAGGCCATGCCAATAGTTTCTAAGGATGGATTGACTTACACTTTTAAAATCAAGAAAGGTATTATGTTTCAAAATGATGCTGCTTTTCCTGAAGGAAATGGACGTGAGCTCGTGGCTGAGGATTTTGTTTTCTCAATTAAAAGACTTGCTGATCCAAAACTACAGGGACTTGGTTGGTGGTTGCTTGATGGAAAGATTACAGGACTTAATGAGTGGAGAAAGAAATATACTGAACTTCCTACTGTTGATTATGAGGAAGAGGTTGAAGGACTTAAAGCCTTAGATCGCTATACATTACAGTTTAAGCTAGCAAAGCCTTTTCCCCAGTTCCTTTATGCTCTTGCTATGCCTTTTACTTTTGCTGTCGCAAAAGAAGCTGTTGCTAAATATGGTAATGAGTTTCTTAATCATCCTGTAGGTACAGGGCCATTCGCCATTAAAGATGGTGTTTTTAAGCAAACGAAAAAAATTACCTATGTTAAGAATCCAACATTTCGTGAGAAGAAGTTTCCATGTGAAGCTTCTGCAAAGTTTGAAAAAGAAGGTCTACTTGCAGACTGTGGCAAAAAGCTTCCTCTCGTCGATAGAGTTATCGTTAATATTATTGAAGAAGATCAGCCACGTTGGTTAAACTTTCAAAAAGGTAAAGTTGAGTATGTATCAGTACCAAAGGATAACTTTGATACTGTTATTCCAGATGCCAAAAACTTGAGCCCAGAATACCTTAGTAAGGGTATTGATTTAATGGTCTCTCCATCTTTAGATGTGACTTATACTGCTTTTAATCATGACCTGAAGCTTTTTAAAGACAACGTAAAACTTCGTCAGGCGATGTCTCTTGCATACGACGTGAATACATCAAATAAACTTTTTTACAACAATCAAGCCATTCCGGCTCAATCAGTTGTTCCTCCTGGGATTGCAGGACACATTGAAAACTATGTAAGCCCTTACCGTGGTAACGGAAGTCCTGAGCAACTAGTGCAAGCGAAGAAGCTTCTTGCTGAGGCCGGTTATCCAGAAGGAAAAGGTCTTCCTGAAATTACTTATGATTGTCCAAGCTCTACGGTAACAAGACAAATTGGAGAGTACTTCAAGAAACAAATGGCAAAAATTGGCATCAATGTGAAGGTTACTCAAAATCCATGGCCAGAACTTCAAAAGAAAATTACAACACGTAATGTAATGGCTTACGGGATTGCATGGGGTGCGGATTACCCGGATGCCGAAAACTTCCTTCAGCTTCTTTATGGTCCAAATAAGGCACCAGGTGCAAATGGTTCAGGCTACAATAACCCGGAACTAAATAGACTCTTTAAGGTTGCAGCAGTTATGCAAGACAGCCCAGAGAGAACAGCATTGTATGAAAAGATGAACAGAATTGCAGCTGAAGAAGTTCCTTGGATCTATGGTGTTCACAGACAAAGTTTTGTTTTAAAACACTCATGGTTAAAGAACTTTGTTAACTCTGACTTTGATGCAGGCATTGCCCAATATTTAAACATCGATAAAAAGATGAAAATTGAGATGGTAAAGAAACTTTAGTTAAGGGATTATAGTGAGCCTAACCTCATACGTTCTTAGAAGATTATTTTATGTCATTCCAGTAATACTGGGAGTGTGCTTTCTTATCTTTATAATCTTCAGTGTCGTTTCACCTGATCCGACTATATCCATGCTTGGAAAGCATGCGACAAAGGCTCAGGTTTTGGAGTTGAGAGAGGCTTTAGGTCTTAATAAGCCTCTTTATATTCAATACTTTGATATTGTTAAATCTGCCTTTACCTTTGATTTCGGTAGAAGCTGGTCAACGAAGCAAGAGATTTTTGAAATGATAAAGCAGGGTGCAATTCCCTCAATGACGATCACTTTCCCTGCTTTCTTTCTATCTGTTTTACTTTCAGTATCGATTAGCCTTTTTGTGGCATTTTATAGAGGAACATTTTTAGATAAGGGTGTCGTATTCGTTTGTGTTGCACTTATGAGTATCTCCTCCTTAGTTTATATTCTAGTAGGTCAGTGGTTCTTTGCCTTTAAGCTGGGCTTGTTTGAAATCTCTGGTTATGAGGAAGGTTTTCCTGATGTTGTACCCTACGTTTTACTTCCAATAATCATCATTATAATTCTAAGTGTTGGTCCTGATGTTCGCTTTTACAGAACCGTGATGCTTGATGAAATTTACCAAGACTACGTAAGAACAGCTCGTTCTAAAGGTCTTAGTGAAAGGAAGATCATGTTTAAGCATGTGCTTAAAAATGCCATGGTCTCGATTATTACTTATGTTGTCCTAAGGATTCCTTTTTTGATCCTAGGCTCACTACTCATTGAATCATTTTTTGGAATACCAGGATTGGGAGGAATGACTCTTAAGGCTGTAAACTCTTCAGACTTTCCAGTCATTAAAGCTATGGCCGTACTAAGCGGCATCGCTACGATTTTGTTTAATGTAATAACAGACGTGCTCTATGTAGTTGTAGATCCGCGTGTAAAACTTAATTAAAGGATTTGAAGCCCATGGCAACAAATGAGCAAGAGTCGAAATCGCTTTGGCATCACGCTTGGGATTCCCTTATGTCTGACAGAACAACTGTCATTGCTATGAGTATTGTCCTAATTTATAGTGTCGTTGCCCTCCTCAGTTCTACGGGATTGATCGTTTCTGATTGGTCTAAAGAGGTTGGGCCTTCATATGCACCACCATCGAGTGAATTTTTATTCGGTCTCGATATCTTTGGACGCTCGGTTTTCGCAAAGACCGTTAAGGCAACGGAAATTGCCATGTCTGTTGGTCTTGTTACAGGGATTCTTACTGTTCTTATTGGCGTAACATTAGGTTCGATCGCTGGTTATTATGGTGGGAAAGTTGATGAGGTTTTAGTGTGGTTTTATACCACAGTAAGCTCTATTCCTGGAATTATGCTTCTCATTAGTATTGCCTTCATTGTTGGAAAAGGACTTCTTGCTGTTTACCTATCTTTGGGTCTGACAAGTTGGACAGGGTTGTTTCGACTTATTCGCGGCGAGTTTATTCGACACAAAGACCGAGAATATGTTCAGGCTGCAACTGCAATTGGTGGTGGTGACTTTCGGAAGATCTTTAAGCATATTCTTCCAAACGTATTTCATATAGTTATTATAAATTTTTCTCTTCAGTTTCAATTTGCCATTAAATCAGAAGTTATCCTTTCCTATTTAGGTTTAGGTGTTCAAGGGGTTCCTAGTTGGGGAACTATGATTAATGATGCGAAATTAGAGCTTGCAAGAGGGAATTGGTGGCAACTGGCTGCAGCTACTGCAGCGATGATGGTTGTTGTCTTAGCATTTAATATTTTAGGGGATTCATTGAGAGATGCATTGGATCCTAAGCTTAAGGGCAAATAAAGGAATTGGCATGGCCGAAAAAATTCTTGAGGTTAAAGATCTCGTTGTAGAATTTAGAACTGATCGAGGAACAATTACTGCCGTTAACGGTGTTAATTTTGAAGTTTTCAAAGGGCAGACACTAGGGATTGTTGGGGAATCAGGTTCAGGTAAATCTGTGACCGCGCTATCAATCATGCGCCTTATACCGAATCCTCCTGGGAGAGTTGCTGGTGGAGAAATCCTATACCGTGGGCAAAATGTTTTAGACATACCTCTCGATGAGATGCGCTCTATTCGTGGTAATAAGATTGCGATGATTTTTCAAGAGCCAATGACGTCTTTGAATCCTGTTTTCACAGTAGGAAATCAGATCGAGGAAGTTCTAGAGCTTCATCAAAAGGAACTTTCTAAGCAACAGAGAACCGAAAAAGCTATCGAAATGCTAAAGCTTGTAGGGATACCTTCACCGGAAAAAAGAGTTCATGAATATCCACACCAATTGTCAGGTGGTATGCGCCAAAGAGTGATGATTGCGATGAGCTTGGCCTGTGAGCCTGATATTCTAATAGCGGATGAGCCAACCACGGCATTAGACGTAACTATTCAAGCTCAAATCCTGGAGCTAATGAAAAAACTTCAAACTGAAATGGGAATGGGTATCATTATGATTACCCATGATCTTGGTGTTGTCGCAGAAACTTGTGATGATGTAGCCGTTATGTACTGTGGCCAAATTGTAGAACAATCAGATGTGAAAACATTATTTGGACATCCAAGGCACCCTTATACAAAAGGTTTAATTGAATCGATTCCATCATTCGATTCAACGACCGGTGGGGCCAAAGGAAGACTACCAACAATTGAAGGTATGGTACCGTCACTCTTTGATTTACCTTCTGGTTGTAATTTTCAAAATCGTTGTGCCCATGTGACTGAAAAATGTAGAGGGCCTCATGGTGAGCCTAAGCTTGAGCCAGTTTCTAAGGGACAAATGGTTCGTTGTTTTCATCCATTGAGTTAATTTTAAGGGACATATATGACTGACAACATTTTAGAAGTTCGAAATTTAACAAAAAGATTTCCCATTAAAGGTGGGATCTTTGGTCGTGAAGTTGGTGCTGTTAAAGCCGTAAACGATGTGTCTTTCTCAATTAAAAGAGGAGAAACATTAGGGCTTGTTGGAGAGTCTGGCTGTGGCAAGACAACTCTGGGAAGATCACTTCTGCGCCTTATTGAGCCGACTGCTGGTGAGATTATTTTCAACGGCCAAAATATTGTGGACCTCAATGCCACTCATATGAGAGAAATGCGTAGAAAAATGCAGATCATTTTTCAAGATCCCTACGCGTCCCTTAATCCAAGAATGACGATTGGTGGAATTCTTGCTGAGCCAATGGAAATCCATAATTTATTTCCAGGAAAAGAAGAAAGAAGAAATAGATTGTATCAACTTCTTGATCAAGTTCAGCTTCCCAAAGATACACTCAATAAATATCCTCATGAATTTTCTGGTGGGCAAAGACAAAGAATTTGTATTGCTAGAGCGCTGGCCGTCGAACCGGAATTTATTGTTTGTGATGAGCCGGTTTCTGCTCTTGATGTTTCTGTACAGGCACAGGTCGTGAATCTATTAATGGATCTTCAAAAAGATCTTGGATTAACATACCTTTTTATTGCTCACGATCTCAAAGTCGTCGAATATATAAGCTCACGTGTTGCCGTTATGTACCTGGGTAATGTTATTGAAGTTGCGGAGTCTCACGAGTTGTATGGTGGTGCCCGTCACCCTTATACCAAAGCACTTTTCTCGGCCATTCCGAAGCCTAATCCTAATGTTCACATGGATAGAATTCTTTTAGAAGGGGACATTCCTAGTCCAATGAATCCTCCTAGTGGATGTCATTTTCATCCAAGATGTTGGAATGCCACTGATAAGTGTCGAGAAGTATATCCAGAAATTACAAATGAAAGTGAAACACACCAGTATAAGTGCCATAATCCTATACGGTTGAATTAGACGTCAATTTTGGCATGGGTAAAATCTTTACCCGTGCACTTTACTCCTTTTACTTTTTCTTAAAGATTCCGAAAAGTTATAAGACTTTTAATAACTTGGGAGGGTCTTTTTTGATTAAGGAGTCCACTAATAAATTCTTAGAAGAGAGAGACTTTGTTTCTCTGCTTGGACTTTGTCCACTTGTTCCCTTTGATCTTTATTGGAAAAAGAAGAATGGGGAAAAAGTGCTGCTTAAGTCTTGTGGAGATATATGTCATAGCTCTGATTTGGAGAGATGGCTAAACAAGGGCATTAATCTAGAAACTGACTCTACTCTTAATGAGGAGTGGCTTGGTGAAGGGTTAACAAAACTTTTTGAATTTGTTTCTCTTCAGTCTGTTGATCTTGTGAATCAGAGGGCCATTCAAAATTGGCGAATTAATTTTATCAATTGGTTAAATCCAGCATTGTGGGAGGAACAGCAATCTATTAGTCGTTTAGATGTATGTTTTCTTGTTGGTAGTGTTTTCTATACTTTAAATGAAGAGCAGGAAAGCTTGTTTTTAAACTTCCCTATAGAAATTCAACGAAAGAACTTTTTGTCTGCTACTTTTGGCGTATTGCTTGCGATATCTTTGGGCTATATGGATTTAAAATTTTTAAAAGAATATTTCACAATCCTTTTATTTATGGATTATCCCTTTTGTCGTTCCATGTGGAGCGAAAATGAAAGAACTTTTATAAAACAAGAATGGTCAATGCCTGGCCTAGGTCAAGTTTTATATGAGCAAGTCGGGACTCGAGTGTTTAACCTTTATGATCAAGAAGGAGAGCAGCTTCATGAGTTATTTGAAGAACACATAACACATAAGTCGTTATTAAAATATTTGAAATGGTCTTTTGCAAGACTAAATGGTTCGGGACGGTTACCGTACCTAAAACAGGAAGAGTTGAGCGACCTGGATATTTTGACAATATTTTTAAATCATAGTTTTTCTTATGATGAAAATCTGAAAGAAATACCTCAGACTTCTTTAATAAGAAGGCTTTTCCAGGTTAGTCATGATTTTAAAGAATTAAATTTAAATACGAGAGTAGAAAATATTATTAAAACCGCATTTGAAAGAGCGCAGGAGCTCAAAAGCGGATATTTAGAAATAGTAGGTTTATAGTTTGAGCAATAAACGAAAAATTTATTGGAATGGTTTGGTTCCTGAAAAATTAAAGGCCTTACTGGCCGACTCAGAAACTGTTCTGACTCAACAAGATGGAGACAAGGCTTCATCACAGCTTCAGTATGGAACTGGAGATCGTAGCAATGTCTTCTTTGAAGCTGTTGATTGGAAAAATGTAAAAGCGTCACCATGTGCATTCATAAATGAAGATTTGTTAGAGTGGGATATTCCAAAATTAGTATTAAAAAGGTTCTTCGCTGGAGAAGGTTCTATCGGTCCAGAGGAGAGCTACCATGGAGTACTGCTAAAATCTAATACGTTAAAGATTATAGATTCAAATTCAATTGGATATTATTCTGATGTAATTACGGCTTCAGCTTCTGAGGCCAATATAAATCCTGTTCGCGTCCGTAGTTTTACAGTAACGCTTTTAACCTATCTTGATTATCTTAAACGTTCTGAATTGATAAGCTTTCCAATAGAATTAGATTACGGGTTTAGCCAGGATTCTTTCTTTATTCAAGCTCATTGTGAAAATAATGGTGTCGTTTTAGAAAATATTTTGGATTCTGTTAAGGATCCAAACACTGAAAACCCTTTTGAATGCCTTGTTAAAGAGTCCCTTGTTAAAACAGATTTATTGGAAGCTTATACTTTAAAGAATTCAAATAAACTTGTTATAACTGGATGTTGGATTGGTAACCCTAATTTCATAAGAAACAACTTCTTTAGCTCTTTGTTAATTTATCAAATCGATTCTTACAACCAGTCAAAAAATGTAAATGGTAATGTTGTTGAGTCTCAATCATTCTTTAGTCAGTCACTTGCCGACTTATCAAAAGTTAAGACAGTGGGGGAATTACCAAAGAGGTATCAGGAACAGGAAGGTCAAAAACAACCTATAAATCCTGTTCTAGTTAAGAGAGTAAGCAAATTTATTATTGATAAATGGTCTGAAAATAATAAGGAAATCCCTTTAGATTACAATATAGAATTCCTTAAAAGGGATGTTGAAGACTTTCCTGATAAAGATGCTATTTCTAGATTAAATAGTTTTGAGGAATTGGAGGTTTTAAAAGTATTGGCAGAGGGCCTTGAGAGTCTAGAAAGTGATGTTGATGAAATTAAAAAGCAAATTGAACCTGATAAATATTTGGACGGAATTCTTGGAACGATAGGTAATATTAGTAAGGAACAAATTTCTGCGATATCTGGGGAACCAGAGGACTTAACGGAGGCAATCACAAAAGTATCAGGGACACCAGAGGACTTAACGGAGGCGATCACAAAAGTATCAGGGACACCAGAGGACTTAACGGAGGCGATCACAAAAGTATCTGGGAAACCAGAGGACTTAACGGAGGCGATCACAAAAGTATCAGGGACACCAGAGGACTTAACAGAAGAACGTCAAATGATTAGGGGAGGTCCAGAAACCCTGGATAATGAGAAAAATACGGTTAAAGGTGAAACGAATAAAGAAAAAGTCGTTAAAATTAGTGAAAGTAATGAAGTAGTTAAAAATGAAGCTTGGGAAGTTAAAAGATTAGCAGTTGTAAATAAAGTTAAGGCAAAAATAGACGGACTAAAAGCGCAGGGCTTAAACAACGATCTTATTGATCAGCAAGTGAAAGAAATTATTGTTGAAGAATTTGGTGTCGACGAAAGTGTCGGTGGAGACTTCGTCAAGGCCTTGTCAGATGACGTTTCAGATGGCTTTGTTAAAGACGGGTTTGATTCTGTAAATGAAAGTATCAAAGAACGATTAAAGATTGAGAAAATAGAAAATCAATTAAGCATCCGTGATAAGCAAGTCTCAAAAATGAAGGAATTAATTGTTGGTCTTAAAAGAGAATTAGCAGAGACAAAAGTTAAACTAGAGGAAAATGTTGTTAGCAAGGTTTTAGCGTTTCCAGTCACAGAAGAGCCTTTAAACCTTGTGCCAGACGATCTTCAAGTTGAATCGAACGAGTTTGAATCAAATGAAATGGACAAGGAACGTGATGAGCTAAAAGTGAAAAATATTGAATCAGAGAGAGAGGTTCAAAAACTTAAGAATGAAGTATTTAAACTAGAGACTGATAATCAGCTACTATTAAAAAAGTTTAAAGAAGGCTTAGAAGAAGTAAGTCAAATAAGAGAATCCGGTGAAGACAGTCGAGTTCTTCAAGGCGAAAATGACAACTTAAAATTACAAGTAGAGTCTTTGAAGAAAAGACTGTCTTTTATGTACGAAAACTCTAAGGCCAATAAAGAAATAAGTTTAAGCGCAAATGAGATCCAAAAATTAGTAGAAGACAAGGAACGCTTCTTTGCGGGACAAATGAAGGCAAAAGAAGAAAATGATTTCCTCAAGTCTGAAGTGAGAGAGAAAGATCGTCTTTTGAAACAGGCCGAACTAGAAGCAAAACAGCAAGTAAATAAAATGAAAAATATCCCTGTTGGTAATGAGGAAACAGTACTGTTAGAAAAAGATAAAGAAATAGAAAGTCTAAAAATAGGTTTAAAAAAGTCTGCCGATGAATCAAAAGCGGCTCAATTAAAAACAAAGTCATTTGAACAAAAGGTTAAGTTTCTCAATGCTCAACTTGAAAAATTTCAAAATAGTGGAACTAGATCTAACAGCAATGGAAGCCCTGTCGTTGACGCGAAAATAGCAAGTAAGTTAAAGCAGTCCGAGTTATTAAACCGGAGATTAAAAGATGCTGGTGAAAAACTTAAAAATGAACTTGGGGATAAAAAGACTGTACTTCATAAGGCCAAGCTTGAGTCTCAGGCCATAAGTATGAAGTTTAAAGAGCTTGAAAGGAAAATGGCCGCTTTAACTAAGAAAAAAGCGGCTTAATGCCGAGCGCATAATGTTCATATCTTGCCATTCTTATTTTCATAAAGTAAAAATATCTCTCTAAATGGTTTAAATCTGTGAATACAGATTATGATCTTTTAAATTTCTTATGCCGCAGTGGTGAAATTGGTAGACACGCTAGACTTAGGATCTAGTGCCTTTGGCGTGGGGGTTCAAGTCCCTCCTGCGGCACCATAAAAAAACCAGCTATAAGCTGGTTTTTTTATATCTTAATTATTCGTAAATTATATTACAGCGTTCTCATATTCTTCTAAAGGATTGTCATCCACCATCATTACGTCTGCCTCGCGCTCTTCGCACATTAAAGTGAACTCTACTTCCCAGTAGGGATTATTTGGATTGCCAGCATTGCAGATGACACAAGAAATGAAGTTAACGTACTCAGGGTGTATCCATATAAAGTCTTCGTATAGATTCGAATTAAACATTTTCCCGTTGAAAAAATTTTTTAGAAGGGCATTTGCCGCTGTTAAGAGATCACTAGGCTTATTACAAACTTGGAAAACTACTTGGCTTTTTACCTGTATGGCAGAGTTCTCATCTTTCACAGGCGTATTAATGCCGCTTAATGCAGGTAATGCATATACATTTGAGACTAGAAGGAATGCCATAACTAATGCTTTCATTTAAAACCTTTTAAAGTAATCCCCCATAAATTAACATATTTTCTGGGAGTTATGACTTGAGGAGATAACAATTACTTGCAGTGTCATGTACTCCGACAGTATTATATTTGTGAACGTAAAATCAGGCACTTAAATGGTCATCAGAACAATTGTTTTTTGTGGGGGAGGTAGTGGCGGTCATGTAATGCCTGCGCTAACTCTTATTGAGGCCATCAAGAAGAAGGCTCCAGAAATTGATATTAGGGCGTTTGGCAGCTACTCAGGCATTGAAGAAAGGCTCTTTAGGGAGAGGGGTGTACCATATAAGCCTATTTCAACAGGTAAATTAAGAAGATATTTTTCGTGGCAAAACTTTCTTGATCTTTTTCGATTAGTTAAAGGGTTGGTTCAAGCCTTTTTTTATTTAATGAAACTTTCAAGGAAGGAAACGATAATTTTTAGTACGGGGGGCTTTGTTACCGTTCCCGTTGTTATAGCTGGTTGGATGCAGGGGAAAAAAGTATTTATTCACGAGCAGACATCTAGAGTAGGTTTGGCCAATAAAATAGGAAGTATTTTTTCAAGTAAAGTCTTGTTAACATTTGAGGCTTCATTGCCTTATTTTCCATCTGAAAAAACCGTTCTCTCAGGTTATCCTCTTCGCGAGGAGATACTCTCTCCCCCAAAACTTGGATGTTTGAGAGATATTGATTTTAAAGAAATAAGAAGGCCCGTTCTCTTTTTAACTGGTGGCGGAAATGGTTCTCGCCTTTTAAACGAAGCCTTGCGGGATTGTCTTCCTTTGCTAGAAGAAAAGTTCTTCATTATTCACCAGTGTGGATCACTTTTTCTAGAGGAATATAAAAAGTTTGAAAATGAAAACTATAGGGTTTTTGATTTTATTTCTGATCATATGATTCCTTTGTTAAATGAAGCAGAGGTCGTCGTATCTCGATCAGGAGCAGGCACAGTTATGGAACTGATGTCACTTGGTAAACCTAGTGTTTTTATTCCCTTAAGGATTGCTCAAAAAAATGAACAATATCATAATGCTCTTGAAGCTCATGAAAAACTGGGAAGTATTATTATAGAAGAAAAGGACTTGAATAAAGAGAGTCTTTTGGCGGCAACTGAGTCCATAAGGTCAATCAAACGTCATGAAATTACCAAGGTAAATCCTACAGAAAAAATTATAAAAATAATTTTTGAGGAGAGTAATCGTGATTAATGAGACGATTAAAAAATATCAAAATAAAGTCGCAGAATTCGCTCGTGAGAGAGATTGGGATCAGTTTCATACTATCAAAAACTTATCAATGGCCTTAAGTGTAGAGTGTTCTGAATTAATGGAGCACTTTCAGTGGGATTTGGACAAGAATAATGCGGATGATTTAAGCCCTAAGAAAAAACAAGAAGTCGAAGATGAGCTGATCGATATTTTTATCTATTGGTTGAGAATAACGGACAAGATGGATATAAATTTAGAAGAGGCATTTGAAAGAAAATTTAGAGAAAATATAGAAAAGTATCCCGCAGACAAGGTCCGCGGGAGTTCTAAAAAATATAATGAATATTAGATTTTACCTAGCATCTCGTCTCTAAGCTCTTCATCTCTGGCATTGATAAACCAAATACTTAAAAGTGCTTTGGAAAATTTTTGATCACCAATAAGGGGATGTTTTTTTCCATTAAAAGAGACTTCTACACCACTATCGAGAAAGTTAATGAGGATCACTTGATTTTTCTTAATATCTTCCATTGTATTGTTGAAGGCCTCAAGGTGACTCATCATGGTCTTTCTTTCGGCTTCAGGAACAGCTGCTTCAAAGCCTTCCTTCCATCCTCCTTGAAGGTCTTCTTTATCCACGTCTCTTACAAAGTTCATTGAAATATGCTTTGGGTTAGGCATATTTAATATGGCCTGTGCATCTTTTGATTTCTGAGGGCAGTAAAGACTCCCTATATAAACTTTTATATTAAGAAATGTGGCCCTGCGAATTCCCATACCATTAAGAACTAATTCCTTATCACCTAGTTTCATCTGGTCAGGTACTTTAATGCCAGCCTTTTCAGCTGAAAAAATAGTTATCGATAAAATTAGTGAAGCTATAAAGACAATTGTTTTCACTGATATCTCCTTAATTATTTACGAACAACACTTCGTTTGTTGGCTTCGAGTATTTTCTTTCTAATACGTATACTAGTTGGAGTAACTTCAACCCACTCATCAACATCAATCCAGTCGAGTGCCCAATCAAGTGTTCTTGATTGAATTGGTGGCAAGATGATATTCACATCTTTTCCAGCCGTTCTCATACTCGATAGATGTTTCTCCCGAACCGCATTAACGTTCGTATCATTCGTTTTAGTGTACTCACCAATAACATTACCTTCATAGCATTTCTCACCAGGCTTAACGAATTGCTTGCCGAGGCTTAGGAGGTTAAAAAGAGCATAGGGAGTAAGCTTTCCAGCGCGGTCAGCAACGATAGCACCGTTTTGGCGGGCCAACATATCACCTGCATAAGGACGATAACCAAGATATTCAGAACTCATGATTCCTTCACCTCTCGTGTCCGTTAAAAATCTTGAGCGGTAACCAATGAGACCTCTTGATGGAATAATGAATTCCATTCTTGTTCGAAAATCACCGATAGGGATCATTCCCTCCATGAGACCTTTTCTCTGAGCTAACTTTTCAGTGACAGCTCCTGTTGATTCGGCAGGAATATCAAGAACCAACTTTTCATAAGGTTCCGTTTTATTACCCTCTTCATCTTCTAGGAAAAGCACTTCTGGTCTTGAAAGCATAAATTCAAAACCTTCTCGCCTTAATTCTTCAAATACAATCGCTAGTTGAAGTTCACCTCTTCCCATAAGTTTATAAACCTTAGGGTCGTCAGTTCCAGAATATTTTAAAGAAACATTGTGACGGCATGAATCTTCAAGGAACTCTTCAAGCTTTCTAGACGTTAAGTATTCACCTTCTTGACCACTAAGTGGAGAAGTACTTACGGAGACAAATACGCCAACCGTTGGTGGCTCAACCTCAATTCTCTCGATTGGTTCGGCCTCTTTGTTGTCGGAGATAGTATCCCCAATCTGAGTTTCTTCAACACCAGCGAGAATGACAATCTCTCCGGCTTGAGCATTATCAACTTCAGTAGTACCAAGCTTGTCATAAACCTGGATCGCACTAACTTTAAAGTTCTTTTTCTTATCTTTACCCAACAGGGTCGCTTGCATATGCTTTTTGACGCTACCTTGTTCTATTCTACCAATGCTAAGTGCACCTAGGTAAGATGAATAAGATAGGTTTGTTATGAGTAGTTTCAAGTCACCTGTTTTATCAAAGGTTGGAACGGGGTAGTAGTCACTGGCCATAAAGTCTAATAAAACTTTTAAATCTTTTGTTGGCTCTTCTTGATCTAGACTGGCCCAACCGTCTTTTCCTGAGGCGTAAAGGAATGGGATATCTAGATCAAAATCACCAATATCTAAAAAGGATGCTAGCTCTAAAAGCAAGTCTTCTATCTCACCCTTTACTTCATCAATACGAGCGTCGGGACGGTCAACTTTGTTAACAACAACACCGATCTTAATGCCTCTTTGCATCGCCTTTGAAAGAACAAACCTTGTCTGTGGAAGACAACCTTCTGCAGCGTCAACTAGCAGAAGAACACCGTCGACCATCATAAGACTTCTTTCAACTTCTCCACCAAAGTCGGCGTGACCTGGAGTATCGAGTAAATTAATTTTGCAATCGTTCCAAAAGATGGCACAGTTTTTTGCCTTAATGGTAATGCCTCTTTCTTTTTCAATGTCGCCAGAATCCATTACTCTTTCGACGACTTCGTCTCTGTCAGAGTAGGTTCCCGATTGTTGGAGGAGACCGTCAACTAGTGTTGTTTTCCCGTGATCAACGTGGGCAACAACGGCAATGTTTTTTAAGAACTTGTATGGTGTCATCAATGCGCCTCATAGCGTTATTCACACTTGTTAAGAAGTGCGGTAAGTGGTTTATAAAATATTAATCAAAGTAACCAGAGAATCCTTCAAAAATGATCCAGTTGCAAGAAATAAGTAAGTCATTTGGCGAAAGAGTGTTGTTTGAAGACGTAAATTTCGTGGTCGGCCCAAGAGAAAGAATTGGTCTTGTCGGTCGAAATGGCATGGGTAAATCTACATTGTTTCGCATTATTTTGGGAGAAGAGTCTCCAGACCAGGGAATTGTCGCTATTCCGAAGGGTTACAGGCTTGGTGCACTTGAGCAGCATCTCAATTTTACGGGACAAACAATTTTAGAGGAGGTCATCCAAGCCCTTCCGACAGAATTTATTTATGACCACTGGAGAGGAGAAAAAATTCTTTTTGGCCTCGGTTTTGGGCAGGATGACCTAAATCGTCCCCCATCTGACTTTTCTGGTGGTTATCAGATTCGAGTGAAGCTTGCGAAGGTCTTGGTTTCTCAGCCTGGTTTATTGCTTCTAGATGAGCCTACCAACTATCTTGATATTGTTTCCTTGCACTGGCTCGCCCAGTTTTTAAAGGACTTCCCTGGAGAAGTCTTGATGATTACCCATGATCGTTCTTTCATGAATAAGGTTTCTACTCACACAGTAGGGATTCATAGAAGAAAGGTTAAAAAGATAAAGGGTCCAACGCATAAGTATTATGAACAGCTCACTCTTGATGAAGAAATATATGAGCAAACGAGACAAAACCAAGAGAAGAAAAAGCAAGAGCTTGAAAGCTTTATAAAGAAGTTTGGCGCGAAGGCCACTAAGGCGAGACAGGCCAATAGTAAGAAGAAAATTATTGAAAAGATGGATGAGATTGAAGTGTTGGACGATGTTCCAGACCTTCGTTTTTCATTCAACTATAAGGATATTCCAAGCAAGTTTCCTATGGAAATAAAAGACTTAAGCTTTGGTTATGACCCTTCAGAGTTACTTTTTGAGGACCTGAGTTTTTCAATCTCAAAAGGTGATCGTATTGGAATTATTGGCAAGAACGGAAAAGGTAAATCAACCCTTTTAAATGTTATTGCTGGTGAACTTAATCCTGTTGAAGGAAGTATTTGGAGAGCTCCTGGCGTTTCTCAAGGTCATTTTGGTCAGACGAATATTGAAAGGCTCCATTTAAGCAATACGATCACAAAAGAAATTGCCTCTGCTAATGGCGGGCTATCTTTTACTCAGGTTCGCTCAATTTGTGGGGCGATGATGTTCCCAGGGGATGATGCCGAAAAACCAATAAATGTTTTAAGTGGGGGAGAAAAGGCAAGGGTTATGCTTGGTAAAATTCTTGCGGGCCAATCAAATGTTTTATTACTAGATGAACCTACTAACCATCTTGATATGGAATCCATCGAGGTATTATGCGAAGAAATTGATGCCTTTCCAGGTGCCGCCTTTGTTGTCACCCACTCCGAACTTCTTTTAGATAAATTGGTTAATAAAATGATTGTCTTTAAAGATGGAAGAGCTTCCCTTTTTGAAGGAACTTATAAAGATTTTTTAAATAAAATTGGCTGGGATGATGATTCAGAAGAAAAGCCGGTAAAAAAGGTTGGGAAATCAAAGCCTAATCATAAGGCAATCGATCAAAGTGAAGACACCATTAAGAAAATCAAAATCGAGATTGAGACCATTGAATCTGATATTATGAAACTAGAAGAACTAATTGATCAGTATGAAAAACTTTGCCAGGAAAAATCTAGCAAAGGTGAAGAGATTCATGAGGTTTCAGCAGTCTTAGGGAAACTTCATAAAAAGGTTGAAGAAAAGTTTAAAGAGCTCGAAAGCCTCAGTGAGCAGGTTAACTAAGCTTCGACCTTATTGAGTGAGTTCTTAGAATCAGGTGTTCCTTTACGCTCCCAACGATGAAAAACTCTTAGATACCTTAAAACATTTTCAGGTTTACGAGCTTTTTTCCAATTTCCAGCTAAGTATTTATTGGCCTCACCCATTGTAGGGTAGGGATGAATCGTTCCTAGAATCGCATTGAGCCCAAAGCCGTGCTTCATGGCCGCAATAAATTCAAGCAATAAATCTGATCCATTAATACCAACGATTGTTGCACCTAAAATTTTATCGCTACCTTTTTTAGTTTGCACCTTAATAAAGCCATAGTCTGAGCTATCTGCTATCGCCCGATCAAGATCATCAATGCCATATTTTGTAACCTCGTAATCAATACCTTCTTTTTTTAACGCAGACTCACTCTTTCCTACAGTAGCTACTTCTGGGTCTGTGTAAGTGGCCCATGGAATTACAGAGTAATCGACCTTAAATTTTTTGAAGCGACCAAAGAGAGCATTAACTGCACAGAACCATGCTTGATGTGCTGCCGTGTGGGTAAGTTGATAGGGGCCGGTGACATCCCCACAAACATAAATATTGGGGTAATTGGTTTGAAGAAATTCATTGGCGTCAATTGTTCCGTTAGGCCTCAAAGAGACATTTAGCGCTTCAAGACCAAATCCTTTAACATTGGGACGTCTTCCCACTGCCACTAAAATCTTATCAAAAGGAATCTCTTTAGTGCCATTTTTAGATTCAATAGTTAAGTGGGTCGTATTAATTTTAGTTGCCTTGTGCCTAAGTAAAAAAGTGACACCTTCAGCTTCTAAGCGACTTAGTAAATATTCAGAAACCTCAGGGTCTTCAATAGAGAGTATTCTTTCTCCCATTTCAATTACCGTGACTTGAGAGCCGAGTCTTTGAAACGACTGTGCCATTTCAAGCCCTATTGGTCCTGCTCCCAATATAATAAGCTTCTTGGGTAAGTCTTCAAGTTGCCATAAATTTTCGCTCGTTAATACTGGTACGTCTTTTATACCTTCTAGAGGTGGGACAAAAGGAGAGGCTCCTGTGGCGATTGTTATGTTTTTTGTCGTAATAACTTTGCCATTAACTTCAACTTCCCATGGCGATAATATTTTTGCATCACCTTTAAAACAATCGACTCCAAGCTTTGTGTAGCGATCGATACTATCATGGGGCTCAATCTTATCAATCACTGTGCTTACTCTACCCATGATCTCTTTGAAATCGAAATTACAAGACGCCTCTTTTATTCCATATTTTTGTGAATTTTTTTGGGCATGAACAAATTTCGCTGATTTTATAAGGGCCTTCGAAGGGACACATCCAGTATTAAGGCAGTCGCCTCCCATCTTATGTTTTTCAATCAATGCAACTTTGGCATTTACAGCAGTGCTGATATAAGAAGTGACAAGGCCTGCAGAGCCGCCGCCAATGACGACCATGTTGTAATCATAATGTTTTGGTCTTTTATAACCTTTGTATACTTTTTTTGCCTTAAGCATCGCAATGATTTTCTTACCAATAAATGGAAGGATACCAAGTGCTGTAAAACTCAATATGATTTGCGGTGAAAGGATGCCCTTGAGGGAGTTTAGTTGAGATAGCTGAAGACCTGCATTTATGTAAACTGCTGTTCCTAAAAGCATTCCAATTTGAGACACAATGAAGAATGTAACTACTTTTATAGGGGTAAGGCCCATGACTAAGTTAATGACAAAGAAGGGAAAGATAGGCACAAGCCTGAGAGTGAAAAGGTAAAAGGCGCCTTCTTTTTCAATTCCTTCGTTGATGTTTTTTAAGCGATCTGAAAATTTATTTTGAACATAATCTCTTAAGATAAATCGAGAAACCAAAAAGGCGAGAGTTGCACCGATAGTAGAAGCAAATGATACTATAAGTAGACCTTGACCAAGTCCAAAGAGTGCACCGGCTGCAAGGGTAAGTATTGTCGCTCCAGGTAGGGACAGTGCAGTTGCTCCAATATAAATCAGCATAAAATATGAAATAACTACCAAAGGACTTTGGGAATGAAGCTCTTTAAATTGATTAAGATTCTCTTTTAAGTAAGAGAGAGATAGGTACTCTTGAAGGTTAAATTGCCTGATGGTTAAGATTGCCCCTATTAGGATTAACAAGATTAAGAGCTTTGAGATAACTTTTTTCATATAATTGGCCTCTATTAACTATATTTTTTAATAGGTGATCTAAGAGTTAGAATTGTTACAGATATTTTAAGAGTTAATGAGACTTTAGGAAAGGGCACCTTGCTTTAAGGTGCCCATTGATTTGAATTTAAAGAGAATTTAGTGCGTTATAAAGATCTATTCGTCCTTGAGATGCCATTGATCGTCTCATTCTTCTTGATTTCGTAACCGTCTTCATTAAGACTGCCTTGAGGTCTTGAGGGGTTAGGCCTGGGTGTCGACTTAATACTTCGGCAGCAATGCCTGCTGCTGTCGGTGACGCCATTGAGGTGCCTGACATATTGCCATAACTATTACCTGGAGTTGTAGAATAAATCTGGCTACCAGGAGCTGCTAAATCAACACTTTTACTACCGTAGTTTGAAAAATAACTCATACGACCATTTGAAGTTGTAGAACCAATAACCATGAGATTCGTACTTGTGTAAGATGCTGGATAAGTTAGTCTACTATCAATATCGCGACTTGAGTTTCCTGCTGCAGCGACAACAAGTGTTCCATACTTTTCTCCGATAAAATCAATGGCGTCTTTCACGGCCTGACCACCTTCATTGCGGTCCTTACCAAAAGAACAATTGATGATCTTTGCCCCGTTTTTGGCGGCATAGATAAAAGACTCAACCACATCAACATCCAGCTCATCACCACTATTAGGAACAGTTCTAATCCCCATTAGCAAGACGTTACTTGCAATCCCTGCGATGCCAACGCCATTATTTTGAGCAGCACCAATGGTTCCTGAAACGTGGCTACCATGAGAATGTGTATCCATCATTTCCCCACTTGCATTACCTTGATCATCTCTTTTTAGGGTATTTATTCCGTGAACATCATCAATATAGCCATTTTGATCATCATCTATATTGTTGTCAGGGATTTCTCCAGAGTTTCTCCACATAACGTCTTTTAGGTCTTCATGATTGTAATCAATACCCGTATCGACAATTGCCACGATGATTTTATCTGTTGGAGAAGGGAAATTACCTTGATAGGCCTTATCTATTGATGAACCGTGATTGCTTGCATCTCTAAAGCTCCAAACACTATCTGCCTTTGGATCATTAAAAAATGATTTATTATTTGAAGGGGGAAGGCTTTTGCTATTCTCAATCTTCGGAAGCGCTTTCTTCTGAGCTCGATAATCTCGTTCAAAAATAATATCCGTTTTCAACTCCGATAATTCAGATTCAAGTTTATTAACATCCTCAGTATAGGCAACATACCAACTTGAAAATAGATGGTGAATACGATTTTGATTTTTTAGCTCTTTAAGAAGTTGAGGTGATTGAGTCTTAATGAGTAATCTTTTGGGGTTATATTCAGCAGCAGATACTGAAAAAAATAGGATCCATCCTAGAAGAAGCTTCATAACAATTCCTTTGTTAGCTTTATTTCTTCTAGAATAAACGGTGCTTATAAAACTAAGAAATCATCTTTACTGTCATCTAAAAAATAATATTTTGACAGTGCTATTTCGTATCTTCTTGGTCGGCCTTATGGAAGTTTAATGAAACAGAGTTTAAACAATACCTAAGGCCTGTAGGTTGGGGTCCATCAGGAAAGACGTGCCCTAAATGGGCGTCACATCTAGCACAATGAACCTCAGTTCTTACCATACCAAACTTAGAGTCTTTATTTTCGCCTACATTCTCCGACTTAATTGGTTGATAAAATGACGGCCAACCGGTACCG